>Ga0114915_1000964_pt1 | contig 12669 bp, 8 predicted proteins | sample MalvirAntarct_55_FD_87288 | JGI IMG/M metagenome (GOLD analysis project Ga0114915, IMG submission 87288) | Marine viral communities from the Global Malaspina Expedition - Malaspina viral metaG Antarct_55 | ecosystem: Environmental > Aquatic > Marine > Oceanic | place: South Georgia Island...
ATAATTCTAAACATAAATATATTTTTAGAAATTTTGTAGAAAATATATTTGTTGTAAATACTTTCCGGATACGATACTTTGTTCGTACTTTCCGGATTCTTTGTAATATACATCTAGCTCAACACACACACACACATATTTTGTGTGTTGGCGCAAACGTAAGTTTTTTAAGCTATTTCAGTTTGATCACTATGGACAAATTTTGTCCAATAGCAGCAGGTGTATTGAGCACCTTAGTTATCACTTTGTTGATAAAAGTTCTGTTCCTCCTCGCTCGGCGACTGTTCCACTCTATCTATTTGGCATGCAAATAGCTCATAGTGGTACATATTGGCAGGTATCCAGTTCTCTTCAAGGTAAAGAACGCTAAGCCTTGATTTTAACAACGATGTAAGCACATTGTTTTCTCTAACAACAGTTTTATGGGCAACTAGGCTGTTAAGAATCTTAGTATACAACATGATGCGTTCTTCTTGAGTTTCCACTTCATCTAGAGCGCTCAAGAAGAACGAGTAGTCGATAGCAAGAAGCAATTTTCGACCAAGATAAGTATCTGATCTTGTAACGGGTTTAACGTTCATAATTCTACCTCTACACTGCGGGCAAGAAGCAGACCAAGGAATGAATATGACAACTTCATCTGGAACTAGAACAGTGCGTACTTTAGTCGTATTTTTCAGGTAATGGCCCCAACATTTACTATGTGCATAACAATTACATCTTGGGCAAATCTTTCTATTGGCTTTATTAAGACAAATAAAGCACTTGGACATTTATTCTAAAGAGAATAATTGTCTATATATTACTTTTCATTTTCATTTGAATACAAGTCTTGGAGCAGATAGTGATTGAATTTCATGGATTAACTTAGAGCGTACCTTCCACCTATATTTATACTGTCTCATCGTAAACCCCGGTCTGAATGTCTTCTCATCCTTGAACGAGACATCCAATACTTGATCCAGTGGGTTAACCAAAGCTTTGAGATAGTACATGTAATCAAGTCGAATGATGTTTCTATGTCTTGCCATGTAATCTGCGCTCTCAATCTTTTCATATTGTTTAGCTGTATGTTGATCAGGGTTACTAACGACATACTCTAACCTCGTTCCCGGATCCACCCTCTTACCTCTCCTCCTCATTCGCTCAGCCAGCTGCACTTGTGCTGGAAGACATAGGAGATAGAAATCCTGTGGCGAATCTGCTTTCTTCTTCTTCATCTGATTGTCTCGCTCTTCCTTATCCCTTGACAATAGAGGTACCGTGTAGTCTCCTACCATTGCTTTGCCGGGTTTATCTCTTATGGGTTTAGCCAACAACCCACCGTGATCCCCTACCGATTTTGTAATAATAAAGTCTGTGTACGGCTTACTCCCTGAGCACATCTGATTAATCTGTTCTAGAACAAAGTATAAAATACCAGAGCAGTCTTTATGTGATGCAATCATACTCACTACTCCTTCGTAGACATCTCTTACAAATTTACTGTTATCTCTCCTAGCTAATAGAACACCTTTCTTACCAATCTTATCGTCCACAACACCATCCCTTAGACACTTTCTGTACATATAGCGTTTCTTAGACAGAATCAAGAAGAACGCGTAGATCTCCTCCTCAAACTCTAAGACTATTGGTGGAGGGAATAGCTTCGTAATCTTGTCAGCTACATCGATAGCGTAATCCCAGGTCTCAGTGGCATTGTTCAAATGCGGAAATTGAATATAATTAGAATTATGCACTACCATCTCTCCAATACCTGCCGCAAAATGATGGTTAGCCGTCTCTATATCATAGATATAATCAAACTCGTTACTATAATCATCTATCTTCTTTACAGCATTTGGCTCATACCTAAACTTCTTGCTCGGCGTAGACCCAGTGATCTTATAAACATCTGGCTTATCACCTCTAGTATTAATACTCACTTTGTACCCAAGACTTCTCATCAGAAAAAACATACCTGCTGTTCCTATCTCTCCTTTATTAGTTATAGCCAAAGCTGGATCTTTCTTACTACCATCTCCTGCGTAATAACCCATGAAAAATGCTTCTCGAATCTTATACGGGGCATTGAAAATAATATCAGGAACGATCTTATATTTTTTATCATTGTAGAACAACTTTCTATACTTTTCAACTAATATTTTAATCATGCCACGGTGCTCTTTCTTACGAGATTTCTGCTTAGGTACTAATTTATTTGCCTTTGAAGATTTCATCGTATCCAATATTTTGAAATCCAAAGAAGGTTCATACGTGGTCAGAATATCTAGACATCTTTCCAAAAGAAGATTATCACCCTTGGTGATTGTCCATGAGTTTTTTATACTATATTTATGTTTATAAGATCCGCATGAACCATCAGCGAAAAATACACCCCAGACAAACGCTAAAGAAGCTGATAGACCTTCGTAAACAGCATCAGAGATTACATAATCTCTAATCTTTTCAGCCGTAAGCCTATTAGGATATACAGGTTCTGGAGGAGTATCATCTGGTACTGGTAATTTTCTCTGACACAATTTATCACCAATACTAATTTCTGAACCAAGTGCAGCTTTACCATTTTCCCATAACAGAGAATGATCAAGAGAACATATAACTACTCCTGTATGCGTCAACACTCTAATCATAGGTTTTTCCACAGCATGTCGTATAACATGCACAATATCTGTAAAACCCTTGTCGCTCCATATTTTTGTTCCAGGTTTTGCTTGAGACATCTCTTTCCCAGTTACGGTTTTCACCCACTTTCCATCAGAAATCTCTTCCATCATTTTGTAACTCATTTTATCATTTTCCAAAATTAGGAGTGGAGTATACGGCGACACACAGTCAGTGTCCCCATAAATCAACCTTCCTTTATGATTATGGGTGAGTTCTTCAGCAACTCTAGTAATATTCTTACGACCCATATACGTTGTGCACATCGCTGCTGGCATAAACGGGAGATACCCTCGACGTGTACCAGTAATGCCATACATACTATTTGCGGATACCTTGTACGATAGTTGTCGCTTGTTCAGAACATCCAGTAATGTTTTCTGAGCAACGATGAGATCGGTATTGTCCTCTTTACTATCTTCCAAACTCTTGATTTCTTTCTTGACACGGGCCATATCGACTTTCCTAGTGTGCTTACGAGCGTCTAGTAAATTCTGTAGAATGGTTGGCATGACTCCTTTAGGCTCTTTCAAAAACCTATATCTGCGTTTTTCACACATTGTGATTTTGGCGATGGTCTTGGTTAACTCACCGCGTTCCAGAGTATAAGGTTTAAGTTTCTCGACCTCCTTATTGATCTCGATCATCATATTCTTGCGGCGCAGTTTGTCTAGACATTTATTTCGTCGGTCTCTCATCGCCTTGATTTTAGCTCTTTCCGTCGCCAAATAGTCGGTAAGTACTATTTTTCTCTGAACTTTTGGATCGTGTTTGCATGCCTGATGGTCCTCCCATTCCATCACATGACATTTATGGTCGGGTATCGAAGAGTCATCCGGTACCCAAGTATGATAGTCAATGTTGTAAGCGATGATAGTAGTTGGATACAGTGAGGCGAAATCAAAGGGTACTACCATCTTGTACTTACCGGGTATTGGTAGAAATACCTTAGCTCCCACATAACGCTCATTCTCGGCAACTGTATAAGCATCCTTCTCAACCACTATGTTCTGAAACATACAATACTTGTACATTTGCGAGTATACTTTGATTTGTTGCCCCTGCGTGTACAATGTAAAGATTGGAACTTGACAAGTCTTAGCCATCTCGGTTAGACCGACCCAAGTCTTGAGCTTGTCCATCAGCCGAACGACCAGGACGCTATCCTTAACGCAATAGCGGGCAACCAACCCCATGGCTCGTCGGGCTTTCTTACTGTATTCTCCTTTCTTGTTTTTCTTCGTTCCAATACGGTAACACTTGAAGATTCCTTTGACACTGAGTGGATCTTTGGTCTGGCCCAAGAAATAAGTTGATATAGTCTTGAGCTTGTAGTTATTGAACTTGAAGTCCCTGCGTACTAGCGGCAGCAGATCTACATAGACTCGTCCTTCAGCGTCAAGGAATTGGAACTCTTGGTTCTTGTACGCCGACGAAGACCACTTGATCGTCTTCTCGACCGCTTTAGCGTACTTGTGAAAGCCTTGCTTACTGAAGTCGGTGAGGCAGAAGGTATTTTTTGCCCTCGCTATCATGTACGGAATATCGAAGCCTAGGATATTATAGCCTGTGATGATGTTGGGGTTCTCTTCTCTGACGAGATCAGTAAACCCTGTCAGTAACTCAGCTTCTGTTGGGTATGTATAGACAATAACGTCGTAGCCTACAATCTTTTCGTCGGGATCTCCAAGGGACAATATATATTTATCATAATCCTCTGGTCCGTCTCCTTCTCTTGCCATCACGCAAGATATCTGAAATACTTTGTTCCTGGAATCAGTGGCCACCGGCATCGCCGAAGGATTCCAAGAGTTAACCTCAATATCGAACCCCATTATTTTAGGCCTTGGGACGATATTACAATCCAAGGGCGCTAGATGTTTGTATTTAACCTGGTACTCATGATCGCAAAGAGTGTCCATCTCGTCCTCTCTGATCTTACGGCCCTGAAACTTGACCCAACCAGCCGTCGGAAGCTTTCTGCAACAAGTCATCTGCAGAATAGGATTTGCATCGGACTCGTGGATCTTGAGTTTCAGCGACCCAAGTCCAACAACGTGTACCGATCCTTTCAACCTGTACCCGAGGACAGTCAGGTCTTTAATATTGTAGAACGAACAGAAGAGGTAAGGGTAAAGCTTTCTCTCGCCAGTATCCGGGTTGATATGGGCTCCGTAAAGCTTTTTCTTCCAGGTCAATGCCTTTTTCACCGGTTTCTGTCGTCCCATGAGACTATCGAGCTTGTCTCCAAGGATCTGTGCTTTCGTGGCGGTCCATCTTACTCGTGATGTCGGTAGCTCAATGTACACGTAAGGAGTGAAATCATCAACTCTGACGCAGACATTCTCATTCTTTTTGTTCAAGCCGTATACCCTGATACTGGTGAATTCTTCTTGGCTCTCATCGATATGCCAATTATATGGGAAAAATGATGATTTCTGCATTTTTGTATTTGTTTTCTAGTTACCGATGTAGCATTAAATGTCATTTTTAAAATCTAGTGAGTGGATAAATGAAGAGAGCAACGTTGGTAATAGGAGGAGTTTTAGGAATAACGGTAATTACACTCCTTGTATACTATTGTATGAGAGAGAAATTTGACAGCCCAAAATGGGTATGCGTCTCTGGTTATTTTGATCCTTTTCATGTTGGCCATCTAGAGTACCTAGAGCAGGCTAAGAAGATTGGTGACAAGTTAGTCGTCATAGTCAATTCAGACTATCAAGCTACGTTGAAGAAAGGTAAATCCTTCATGCCTGCGGCAGAGCGTTGTAAGATTATTGCGGCCTTGCGCTGTGTAGACCATGTAGTAGAGTCCGTCGATAAAGATCGTACGGTCCGAGAAACTCTGCGTACAATGCAACCTAAACCAGACTACTTCTGTAATGGCGGAGATCAAGATAATAGCACTATCCCTGAGGTAGAAGTCTGTAGAGAGCGGGGGATCGAACTTCGCGATGGATTTGGGGACAAGATCCAGTCGAGTTCCTGGTTACTAGGTACCGCAACCAAGAAATGAAGATCTTTTTCTTGTTATTCTGGAATAACAAGATTGATATTGCTTTTTAGAGATAAACGTCCTAGAAAAATAAATGAAGACGTACGTTAGAGACGAATATGTTATATATCTAGGCAAGACCGCCAAAGAAAACTGGAAGCTCCTGGAGGGCGCTGGATCTCATCATTACTTCTTTCATCTCTCATCCTTTCCATCTGGGTATGTAATACTGGAGCACGATTTCGAGGAAGTCCCAGAGAAGATTATTATCGAGTGCGCAGAGATTTGTAAGTCTGGTACGAAGTATCGTAATCTTAAAAATCTGAAAGTAGACTATTGCCAGTGTAGTAACGTGATGAAAGGGGACGTTGTTGGAGAAGCCGTGTTTAAGAGCAATAGGAAGGTGAGAGTGGTCGGTGTATAACACTTCAAATAAAATATTTGGGTTAATAAAGATGAAGATGAAGAAGAACATGAAAGTCATGCTTAGTATTTTACTTGTAACTATATTTCTAGTCTTACTAGGACGTTGGGTATATAGAAAGTGGAAAATAGATAGATATGTACCATGTTTAGGGATAACTATTGATGAATTCGCGCCAGCCTTTATTACTTTCACCACAATACCTTCAAGATTAAAATCACCGTGGTTCAAGAATAATCTGATTAGAAGGCTTACCATTGCAGGAAAATCTCATGTAGTACTCAATATTCCTCCTAAGTCATTGAAGGGTGAAACATATGTTATTCCACCTGATGTTCTGTCGTTACAAGGTTCGCAGTTCATCATCAATCACTGTCCAAAAGACTTAGGTCCTATAACAAAAGTCGTTCCTACGCTGCTAAACGATGATATACCCGACAATGCTGTCATAATGGTTTGCGATGACGACATAAAGTACCGTTCAGAAACTTTCCGATTACTTAAGAACTCCGTACTTATGCACCCCAATTGTGTATCGAGCATGTGCTCTAATGCAATCGAAGGATACAAATCCTACGGTTTCATTAAAAGTCTTATGAAAGGTCTGGGAGACCTGAGCGTACCAGAAGAGTGTAATAGAATTGATGATGATGTGATACAACAATATGTGAAACATCACAAAATAAAAGTGGTTACAGTCCCATACCCGGGCGATATCAATTCCGATGGATGGAGAGAATGCAGCACCCATGATACCACTGAACATCCAGAATGGGAAGAACTGAGAGATGATGATAGGAATCAAAAGAGAAAACAATGCTTCCCTCCATTACGCAAAGCACTTTCACGTACAAGAATGAATTGTAGAGTATTTGATTGCTTCATGGCTTCTACTGGCGAGGAAGACCTGTTGCTACTGCGTATTATGACGACAGCTCCCTACGTCTACAGATACATTATCATGGACAGCGACGAGTCACATACAGGATTAAGAAAACCTCTTATTGATCTTAGTGTGATTCCTAAGTATTTACGACACAAGGTTGTATACGAGAATGTTCAGTTTCCTGAGACAATGGCTATACAAGACCCAACCAATGCTTCTAATAGCTTGAGAGCGTGGTCTAGGGAAGCATACCAGAGAAATAGGATCATGGCCTATATTCACGAAATGGCTCTTGACAATGATTTTTGCTATATATCGGACTTAGATGAAATTCCTTTTTATGATCGAATTATAAGTAAACTTTCACCCCAAAATACATCCGGTTTGATACATTATGAGACGCCGACTTACGTTTACAATATTAACTTTAGTGAGGTAGGTTACATCCCTCGGGCGGCTTTCGGAGTCTACTATCGAGACCTAGAAAAGGCTTTGTCGGGTAAACATGCAACTTTGACTAATCTAAGATTCGAAGGAGTTCGAAAACACGACGTACTAGATAAATTAAAGCATTTACAGGCAAAGAAAGTGGAGAAAGGATGCGTTGCGCACCTGAATAGATTTTATAACCCTGCTGCACTGGTCCAGAAAAATGCTAACATAGCCGAGGGATGGTGGAGAGTGAGAGAGAAAGCAAGTGATACCTATAGAACATATTTCATGCACGTTTGCGATGGTCAGGATGGAAGCCATGTAGACGGAACCCACATTCGTAAGAAAAAGGTTGTACCAGACGTACCTCCTCTGGTGTACAAGTACTTACACCCTATACATACTATGTCTCCAGACGAGTTAACGAGACTTCACAGTAAAGTAGAAGCTATGTCAGAATCAGAACTTAAGTCTTTCGTCGAAGCATGGTTTTAGGTGATTGTAGCGTGTATATGTTATTACCAGAGATTGGTAATAACATGGAATTGGGGTTTCATAAAGGTTTAACTTTGCGCTCGGCCAGAACCACAATTCTTCTAGTATGCATGTGCTCGTGCTTATCCATGCCTTCTGTATCCTCTTTTGTGCGATCATTTAACTCGAAGTCTGTCACCACCTTTAACTTGTTATTTACTTTGAGGCAGGCTTTTAGTGCCTTTTCCAAGTCCTCTGTTCCCGGTCCGTAGGTATGGGGTGACTCCAATACAACGAGCTGTGCGTGGTTTGATAAGTACCCGATATCCTCGCTACTAGGGTAATTTATACCGAGTGCAACGATAGCACGTGGCTCTGGAAGATTCAGGAAAGCTCTCTCATAACTATCTTTATCAGAAACTTTCGCTTTAATCATTACTGCATTGGGGCATGATGTCCCTTTCGCAAAAGGCTCAACTAAAACATGACTCATATTGTTGTCTCGAGCTATACTACATACAGGGGTGATGTATGCTCCTATCTCCAGTACCGAGCGTATTCCATAGTGTCTTAAGAGACCTGTCACAGATATTTGTCGCATCCAGCTAAATGACCGATTAGACAAGTACTCCCAGTCATCCTTACCATCATCCATCTTGGATTGTTGCATGTGATTCCTTGTTCGGACATCGCGGAGACCGGTTCCTCCTTCCCCACCATCGTAGGATAATAAATTATCATCACACCAGAAATCCTCCATGTTATATTCTTTCTTAGGGTCTCCGATTGATCTGATCTTGTATTGCCAGCCCTCAGGAACGACATGAGGAATATTCTTACCGATGTCTAGAGGGTGTAGAAGTTTATCAAGTATGAATATTGCATGCTCACCAGAGGCATGACACACGTAGCTATACCCTCTCTTCCGCATTAAAGAATTAATTGCTCCGAGCGAAGATCCTGTAACACTATGGCCGTCCCAGGATGTAGTAGGTTTATACTTGCTGACGCAATATTCTTCTGAGTTGAAATAGCTGCTAAACTCAATCGCGATGACTCGGGGGCTAAATCTATTAAGATCAAGGCCCTGAAATACGTAATAGTCGTTCCTATCAATATCAATAGTCAGTAGGTCGAATAGAGAAGGTACTCCATGCTTGGCAAAGATATCATTAATATTCTCTCTTGTTAAAAAGGCTTGTCTTAGACGAACTGCGTCATGCTCAGCAGCATGAAGCAATGACCAAGATTCTGGTTGTTCTTCGCCTGTATTTGCTGCACCGCCTAGAGGTTCTCCATCTAGGAGTAGCCCTCGCCAGCCATCGTTCATACGTAGGTAGCTTGAATTAAGTATTTGAGGTCTCCGTGATCCGAATTCCACAAAATACTTATTATGTGTTCCAATTTGATTGAATATTTGATCTAATAACCCAGCTTGTTCGAATTGGCTACAACCAGGGGTGTCTGCTTCACAAAAGCTTCTAGCTTTAGCTATGTCTACTTTCACTCTTTGTATTACTGGAAAACCATGGGGATCTATGTAATATTTGTTATTTGTAGTTGGTTCCTCTAGTACAACTGAATTGTGACCTAACTTCGATGAGATGACTGTATCAAAATCGGCAGGAACAAAGTTACTTAGATTCTTGGCAAAGACTTTGCATGACTTATGAGACACATTGTCTGTATTATTTGTGTATACGTGGACATCGTAATTGCTATCATAGCTGTTCAGTAGGTTATGTGTAACATATTCTTCCATATCGATTAGAGCTACTCGCGGTCTTTGTATATGTGTATAGGTATTTCCATTGGGATCAATACTCAGGATCCCGACCTTCGGGCTTCTCTTAATCAAAAGGTTCGCTATTTTGCAGTATTGTTTTCTGACGTTGGTCCCATAACTTCTATCTGCGATTGAAGTAGGAGTTTTCTCCTCTGCATTATATGCGTATATGTAATAGATAGTATGACATGTACGCTTGGTACTGATTGAGTACGCTAGGTTTTCAGGGGAAGTATAGTAATCTTTCCCATATAGTCTCTTCCACATCCAGCTATCGACACCTTCGTCGATATTATTCCTTTGGAACTCTTGAAGTAAATATTCGGCAGTTGGTCTGTCTAGGATATAAGCGGTAGCACCTTGGCCCAAGAAAGCTGGAACATGGAGATGAGAGAGAGAATCTTTCCATCTCGAAGATAACTTAAGGCATGCATCATCTTCCAGTATTAGAACTTTCACCCAATCACTTCTATCCATAAATATTTTCCATGCATTACGGTGAGCCATAGCACATCCTAGTTCTCCTTTGGTAACACTGTGGGGTGGAATGTTTTGATACTCTTTGTCTGTTACTAATACCCCAGCTACGCGAGTAATACTTGTTACCCCTTCGAGTTGTCCTTCCATAAACTTCCTACGTTCTTTGTGCTTATCCATATTGATATATAAGACAGGTATATCTATCTTTTTAGGATCAACATCAGGTAAATTATGGTGCCGGTAGACTAACTCATCTACACTAGATGTAAACTTCAGAGGGAAATTTCTGTATACTTGTATTGGAGAGTCGTAATGAACTAATTGTTCTTCTTGTGGAGAGACCCTAGTGTTCGGGAAATAGTTCATGATTAAATTCCACAGTTCTGGAGCCCTTGGTTTGGCTGAGAGTGCCACTATGTTTCGTCCTGTAATCACAGTCTTGGTCGAAGACGGTATGTCACTAATATGCCCAGTGAATTTTTTACGTATATCCAAGTAATAACCACCATCCACATATATTCTACATAGGGCCCAGAATGCGGACCTCTTTGATGTATCCAGCTCTCTAAATAACTGCATAACATCAGGTCCATAATACTTGTACAAGAAGTTCTCACAACTTTGATGCCTGTAGATCTCTACTTTGTACCCGTGACAATATTTCTTAAGATCCTCTATGACTTTATGAGGTATCATATCTATATCGTGGTAACTCAAGTATACTACCTTCGGGGGTACAAGACTATTTGGTTCCTCTGTTGTATTATTATTCTCTTGGACAATCTTTTTATGTACATCTTCCTTCACCGGAGGTCTGTACTCTTTAACGCGTTTATGTAAATACTTAGACTTGCTACGAAACTTTAACCACCAAACTAAGAAACCTGTTAGTCCTAAGACAGCAATAATAGCTAGTGTAATTAACACCTTATACTTCTTCTTCATTTATTACATGTTAACTTTTTTTGTAATAAATTTAAGATGGAGGATGTTCATAAAAGGTCTTGTAGCTCCAGGGATCGCTATCAGGGTCATGAGTAGTGGAACAGTAACTAGCACAGAAAGGTTCATTCTTATCCGAGAGTTCATATACGGCTCCTGCGAGTATGAAGACTCCCAGAGCTACCAGAATCTTGGAAGCCATGTTCAGAGGACATTTCCCCCCTTTGGCTTTAGAATATCCTATTTTACAATAGAGGAAGAGTACAAAACCCAGAGAACCCATAACCAACGATGCAATTGTAAGATTTTTTGCTTTGACTTTCATTTATCTATGTCGAAGAAAATAATACCACATAAAATGAGTAAAGTAGGCATCATCAGACTTCAATACTTTAGCCGCATTATTTTACACTGGACAGTGAATATAAATACTATCAAAAAACTAAAAAAACTTTGTTCAGTTAATAAAAATATTTATCTATTTCAATATGCTAAAAAGACTGTTACTTTTTTTATGCGCTTGTATTCCTACAAGAATTGCATTAGTACTAATTTATAAATACATAAATGTAAAATTCTTACCATATTTAGGTATAGGATTACTTATACCTGCTATTGGTTTTTTATTACTTTATATTTTTAATTTGAGACAAACTGGTATAGAAACAGGAAACCGTATTATATGGTGGAATAAATTACGTGTTGTCCATGGTATAATATATTTAGGAGCGGCTATTTATGCCCTTAAAAAAGAAAAACTTGGTTGGATTTTATTATTGATTGATGTATTAATTGGTTTAATATCCTTCTTTATTTATCATAAATTTATAGCAATTCTTGATTAGGTTATACAGTATGGTCTCTTCCGATAACGGGTCGAACAACCGAACCCTCTCTACTGAGAAAGCTATTCTGAAAGCAATAGGAGAACCATATGTACCTCCGGAATACAGATAAAAAATTTCGTGCTTGTAATAAATGAATTATTACAAGACAACACTAATAGTTATAGCTCTTGTAGTATTTTTACTGGTTGTTATTAATGTACTCATGTATTTCTTTCCAGATACATTCTTACCTCTTCCCAACCAACAACCTTTCAAGTCGGTATGGACCCCAGAAGATAAGGAGGATATGAAGAAACTGTTAACGAAAAGTTTAGAAATAACAAGAGCACACGATATAGAGATGATAGCAATGTTTGGAACTCTAATGGGATTAGCAAGACATGAAGGGGTAATACCGTGGGACGATGATCTAGATTTTGCTGTAAATCTTAAAGATAGGAATAAACTATTGTCTCTTAAGCAAGAGTTCAAAAACGCAGGTATAGGTATATGCCCTGTAGCTGCGTACAGTCTAGGTCCGTTCAAACTACCGTTCCAAAGTTGGAAGAACCGATTATCCAAACTATACTGGTTAGATAGGCCAAATATTGGAAAACGTGCGTCATGGTCATGGCCCTTTATCGATATATTTTACTATAGCGAAAAAGGAGACGAGATAGTAATACCCGACCCGAAAGATTCAATCTCTATCTCAAAAGCTGATTTCTTTCCATTTAAGACCAATCTGTTTGAAGG
>Ga0114915_1000965_pt1 | contig 12668 bp, 25 predicted proteins | sample MalvirAntarct_55_FD_87288 | JGI IMG/M metagenome (GOLD analysis project Ga0114915, IMG submission 87288) | Marine viral communities from the Global Malaspina Expedition - Malaspina viral metaG Antarct_55 | ecosystem: Environmental > Aquatic > Marine > Oceanic | place: South Georgia Island...
TCAGGATGTCTAGCAGGAACTTGTTGAAGGTTAGGATGACTAGACGAAAATCTCCCCGTTACTGTACCGCCGTCCCCGGATCTTAGTTGATTAAACTCGCAATGAATACGTCCTTTATGTTGATGGTGCAGTATTGTCTCAACAAATGTAGTATTAGCTTTGTTATACTCTCTTATCTCTAATATCTTTTTTGCTACAGGGTGTTCATGGTTCTTTAGAAAGTGTTTAGTAAAGCTAGGAGCTCCTGACTTAGCTGTTCTTTCGTATGTCAAGTTTAATTTATCAAAAGCTTTTGCTAAGGAGGTTGCCGTCCACGGTTCAATGTCCACTCCCGTTTCTTTTTTTACCTCTAAAAGTAATGTGTCCTCTTTTGTTTGAAGATACTTTTTAGTTTTAGAAGCTTTATCTAAATCTACACGTACTCCTTTTGAACGCATTTCAAATATTATAGGAAGTAACTGCAATTCCATCTCTAGTATTTTCCCGCAATTTTCCGCCGCTAACTTTTTCCTCAACACGTGCCACAATTGAAGTGTTAACCGGGCATCTGTCTCTGCGTAAGCCGCAACTCTTGAGGCCGGTAACTTCCACATATCTTTCTTAGCATCTACACCATGTTGACTTGCCGCTAATCTTAATTCATCTTCTTTTTTCTTTTCTCCAAGGTACGTGGCTCCTAAAGCGTTAAGAGAATAAGAGTAACGATTTTCATCTAGCAAAGGAGCGGCAATCATAGTGTCCAATATTTTTCCCGGGACTTCTATTCCTACTGTTCGTAACCACCCTAAGTCATACTGCGCGTTATGAAACACAACAGACATCCCATGTTTAAGCTGATCCTGAAGCCAAGTCACTACCATTTTCTTAGACATATTACCTCCGCCTTCATGGGCAAAAGGTAAATAGCCTTTCCAATTAGAAGATGCTACAGCGATCCCGATTAACCGACCATCGTTCCTAGCCCAACCTGGGCCTAGTGTTAATAAATTAGGATCTCTGGTTTCTACATCAATAGCAATAATTGTTTCTTTAGAAAGATCTGGTAATTCTATTGGCGGAACCCATGTAGGCTCATTAAATAAATCTTGTTCATACATCATCGTCATCATTCCCATAGTCTGCCGCTAATGCGGACCAAATTCCTGTGTACGCAGTAGCATCTAAACCATCATCAGGATTAAAAACTCCTTGCTCATCTCTAGAGACTTTTAATAACGTCATACAAAAAGCCACTTGTTTAGGCGATACTTTGACTCGTAGGTAAGAAGACCAGAGCTCTGCTATACGTACATGAAGTTGCCGGTAATCTCCGTGCTGTTCAGCTCTCTTACCTCCTACTAATTCTGCGGAAGCTTTTAAAATTTCTTTTGGTCTCATAACTCATAATACCTTTCTGTTTCTGGTTGCATAATATGCAGATTTTCTTTTGTACGTGTTACCCCCACATAAAACATGCGGTGTAACGTTGACGGTCTTGTAATCATTTCTTTAGAAGCCGCGTACGATATGTCTGAGATTAACAAAATATTATCACTTTCTCCACCCTTCATTGAGTGTATAGTGCTTAATTTTATTCTAGGATTTTTTACGTTATCCCCTCTTTTCAAAGCATTCAATAAATAGTTTTGTGTATTAAGTCCCACCTTACCCAACACTTGATGCCATCTCTGAGACCCATCGACCAATAAACCTAAGTTATCTCGTAAATAATCCATAGGAAATACACTTTCTGGTGGATGCTCTAAAAACTTTTTTGATCGACCCCCAAAACCTTTTTTAAATCCTTCGTTAACTACCATGTGGTCGTAGATGTTTTTCACTTGACTAATGCTTATTTCTTGTCCTTTAGATAAAGACTCCCAAGATAATATGGCTTCATACAATTTTCTAGGAACACTAGGGTGATCGTGACGACTGTAGATCCATCCTTCTTCCCTTAACTGAAAAGCGTAACGGTCTAATAATCTATTAGTAGGAGCAAGTATTGTCCACTCTCCTTTCTCAATAGGAACCTCTTCTAAAGAGTTATGATAATAGATAGATCCTTTTTCTTTTTTAGGATGCCATTCTTTTGGAGCACGTTCGTCTATTCTCGTAACTATCTTTTGCGCTTCTTCCCATACTGTCTCCGGAATACGATACGATTGTTTTAAAACTTCTTTCTCTTTTGTAGCGGATAGAAAAGCTTTAACATCCGCTCCTTGGAAATTCATAATAGCTTGGTCATCATCTCCCGTAAATATCTGGATGTTTGGCGATTGTCGTACTACATCAATCATTTTCCACTGCAGGGTAGACAGGTCTTGCGCTTCATCTACTATTAAAGCTTCTAAGTCTGGACACTGGTCTTGCTTTACAAACTCTTCTATCATATCCGTAAAGTCTACTTTTCCCTTAACTTTTTTATAATTTTCATAAGCTTGTACTAAACGTGTGAGCTCAGAATAATTAAGATTATAGTTGCCTTCTTTTTGAAAAGCTTCTTCTAATGACTGCAATCGGCTTCGAGACAACTGGTAGATCTTTAAATACTCATCGCCTTTTTGATTACCTATCCATTCAAAATCACTTTCTGTATCTTGGCTTGCGGATTTACTAGCAAAGTCTAAGCCTACTTGATATCCTATCTCTTTCATATCTTTACCACGCAACACATCCGTAGTTTTATACCCTAGAGATCCAAAGGCCATAGAATGTAATGTGCGAAAGTAAGGCAAATCTTCTTCTAAAATATTCCAATCATTGCAAACTCTTTCTTTACTTTCTCTAGCCGCCTTCTTACTAAAAGATACACAGGCAATACGCTGAGGTTCTATGCCACTTTCTATATAGCTTTGAATTAAATTAGAATTTGTTTGAGTCTTACCGCAACCCGGAGGCCCTAAGATAGTCTTTTGAATTTTCAAAACGGAGGGTCCTCGTCATTACTAAAAGTAACAGCAGGAAGATCCACCTCACCTTTTTTAATCTCAGGAATAAACCAACACCGTACACTCTGCCATTTATCTTTATTGTCTTTAAAACGAAACTGCTTGTCAGCTGTTCCGCCATTGTTCATTTCTTTTAATCTTTCTGTGATCTGACCACGGGTATATATCGTAAAATTATGTCTCTTTAAAAACTCTTGAAGTGCGCTGAGTTTAAAATATGTATAATCTTCTTCGGACCACGGCTTCCCGGTAATAATTTCTTCTGGACTTCTCGCTTGCAAACGCGCTGTGCAAAACATTTCCAGAAGTTCTTGGAACTGACCCTTTTGTGTTAGCTCTTCTGGAACAGCTATACGTGTTGCTGTCTCCAACAAAACATCGATCATTTCTCTCCACTCATTGTCTTTCATACGTGCAGGCATTTTATACATTTGTTCCATACAGGCCCTTTGAAAGTCTACTTGCATCTGCAGTTGCCGGGTGCTTAACTCTAATCGTGCTCCATCGACATCAATAAACCAAACAGGTGGTTCCGATTCTACAACGCTCAATCCTCCAATGGTGGGAAATGATTGACCACTTCCTATACCAAATTTTCTAGAACGACACATAGACTTATTGCAATGTGACCGTAAAGGTTCTTGCTTGCATGTATAAAAGTATTCTTTCTTTTCTAATTGGTTTTGTATAGTTACCATTTCTTTAGCAGGCAAAGGAGGTGTGCAATACTCTTGGTTGTGCTTTTCTAATAAATCTTTCCACGCTTCTGGACTAGACATTTTATAAAAAAGCCCTACATTAAGCATTACCATATTACGCCCGCCTTCAGGAACTCCATACTCTGTAAGTTGCTGTAAGCACGGTGGCCCTTGTGGAAGAAGTTTTTCACTCACTCCTACTTGTAAGTCTCTTAGTTTCTCTAATGTAATTTTGTTTTTGTTTGCTTTAAATAAAAATTCATCGAATCCTATGTCATCTCCTTCGACGTTCAAAGCATAGCGCGTAGTGTATTTTGCATTAAAGTATGGAAGGTTTATAAAGTTTCCAACATCACCACGTTCTACTATTACTTCTTCTTGCTTAGGAAAAATCTCACACTGGCCATAGCCAAGGGCCGACGCAAACTCTGACAGTCTGTCTCTTAATTCTGTAGCAGAGACCTTGTCTTTTAAGAATATATATAAATGAGCGCCACCGGATTTGGAACGGCACACGGTTAACGGTAACTTTAATTGTTTAATTTTTTTGAATAACTTTACTAAGTCTAAATCGTATTCATCTATATCCAAAGCTCCAAACAAGCATTGATTGTTTTCATCTATAGGAATACTTCCTACACCTTTCTTGCCTTCTAGGTGTTTCTGAACAAGCTCTACTGTTAACGGCTCACGAACAATAAAGCTTTTAGCTTGTTGTTTACCGTTTTTTTGAGAGTTCATAACCTCTGTTTGTCCGTGAGCTTTACTAAAACCTGCAAACAAATCTAAAAATTTCTGTGCTTTCTCTTTCATACTAAAGATGCCCCCACCTTAATAAGTGGGGGCAATCCTCTCTAGAATGGAACATCATCAGTGTTGTCAAGAGATAAAGCAGGCTTTATTTCTCCACTACTAACACTGGTGTGTAATGCTTTCGCATCTTGATAAGCTTCCATTGTGGTTACTTGGCTCTCATGTTTAACTGACCAAGAGTTCCAAGATCCTTTATCATTTCCATCTTCTACAGATGTTAAACGATACATGTTTGCAAAAGAAGGAAGGGTCTTACCTGCGTGCTTTTGCATCATCATTATACTCAACCATTGACGTGACTTTTTTAATTGTGTCTTTTTCATGTCAATAATCGCATTCTCTAAATTGCCATCTTCATGGACAATCTTCACATAATGTTGAGCGGTACGAACTAATTCATTTCCGTTTTCTAATAGCTCTAATCCTGAATCCTGATCACGTACGGCTCTACGTACATCATCAGAAGTAGAAGCAAGTTCTGACACAAAGCCTCCGCCTGATGAACGAGGAATAAATTCTAAAAGTTTTAGTTGGAAATAAACAGGAATAACTAATACTCCTTTTTCTCCTGCCCAAGTTTTTTTAGTAACGGTATTAAAAATATCTCCAGAACTCGCACTGTCAATAAATCCTGCATCAGACTTTTTTAGTTGCGGACTTAGTGCTTGGATTATTCTTAAAAAAGGAATTTGAATGTCAGAAGATGTTACTTCCTCAAAACCACTTCCAGTGTCGGACTCAAAGGCGTTTAGTAGATCTGGTAATTTTTCAGCCATGTTATTTCTCCCCTTTTATTTTTGCTGTTTGACCCACACGTCCTTTAAACATTTCTAGGTCAATCGGTTGATTAGCTTCCACACGTTCACGTACTAATTTTTTTAACGTCTGGGGTTCTACCCATGTCCGCGCTGTCGTGTCGTGTCCTTTGTCTTCAAGCTCAGATTGTAAAGAGCGAGCAGAATTATCTTCATTAATGCCAAATGAAATTATAACTTGGTTTTTAATAAAGTCCTCTGCGCCAATGTCGCGTAAATGTCCCAATGCACTTTGTTTGTCCATAGGATCTTTAGGCATACTTGCTTGAACAAAGGTAGTTAAAGATACAGTATTGCCGTCTACCGTTAACTTATCTATGCCCATCTCAGCCATTTTTGCAGGGATTAAATCATACTCATAACTTTGCTTCTTTACCTTTAAAAGCTTGATGTCTTTTTCTTTTTCTTTGATGTCTTCAATAATTTTGGAAGCTGATTTCACTAATTGACTTAGTTCTTGTCCTCCATCCGTAGTTACACCTGTAAATGCATTTGCATCTGCTGTAATATTACTCCAAACATCGATCTTTTTTTCACTCATTATAGTATATCCTCTTCAGGTTAAGGGTTAAGGTCTTCGATTCCTCCTCGGATAGATATCCTCACTGGATAATATATACGTTCTATTTTATCCCATTTCAGAATATTAACTCTACCAGAGTTAAAATCACTAGCAATGGCAAATGCAACGCCTATTATAGCGGGGTCCCCGATAGCTAACAGCCAATCATCATTGTCAAAGTCTTTTAGTTTACGCTTAATTTGCGCAACTAATCGACCTGTATTCAGGTGAAGTTGATCGGTAAAGTTAGATAAAGGAATTAAATCGCCCCATTTTGTTGCAGATATTATATCTACGCGGGGATTTTCTTGTGCTACAAATACTTTGTTTGCCATTGAGTTCTCTCTTTCTTGTTTACGTTTAATCACGTTAATCTAATTAATTTTATTTGTAAACTATTTTTTTGACTTATCTTATCTATTCTGTTTATATGAATAAGAATTGACAATAGAAAGCGAGAAATATGTCTTACACGTTTAAGACGAAACCCTTTGACCATCAAGCCGACGTTTTAAAACTTTCTTGGAAAGCTTTGAATTGGGCTTATTTTATGGAGATGGGTACAGGAAAATCCAAAGTTTGTATAGACAACGCGGGCATTCTTTATGAATTAGGTCATATAGATACCTTTGTAGTTGTTGCTCCTAAAGGGGTGTATCGTAATTGGGCGCGGATAGAAATTCCTGTGCATTTACCTGACCGTATTGAACGTGACACAGCCATGTGGTCTTCTACTCCTAAACGCGAACAGAAAAAACAATTAGAGTCTTTTCTCGTTCCTAATGTATCGGAGAACTTGCGCATTTTAGTTATGAATGTTGAAGCATTATCTACGGTTAAAGGTACACGGTTCTTGGAGCAAGTCTTAAAAAAGTCTAAGGCCTTATTTGCTGTAGACGAATCGACTACCATTAAAAGTCCAAAGGCCCGACGTACTAAAGCTATTATAAAAATAGGACGCCACGCTGTATATAAAAGAATTTTAACAGGATCTCCTGTTACACAATCGCCTATGGATTTATGGGCGCAATGTAATTTTCTAGACCCTACTCTTTTAGGTGATGTAGGTGATAACTTTTATCAGTACCAATACCGTTACGCTATCATGAAAAAACGTACGATGGGTGCGCACTCTTTTAATTTAGTAGTTGGTTATAAAAACCTAGAAGCTTTAGCGGAACTTTTAAAAACTTTTTCTTCTCGCATCATGAAATCCGAATGTTTGGATCTGCCTTCTAAGATATATACCCAACGGCACATTCAGTTAACTCCTGACCAAACGCGGATCTATAATGAGATAAAAGAATATGCTTTGGCCTACATTAGTGAAACAGAATTTATGACCGCACCTAACGTCATGACACAGTTATTACGTTTGCAACAAGTATTGTCGGGACATTCTAAGACGGATGAAGGCGATATTGTAGAGATAAAAGATAATCGTTTGTCAGAATTAATGCAATGCCTGGAGGATGTTTCCGGGAAAGTTATTATCTGGTCACGTTTTCGGTATGACATTAAAAGAATTCACGCTGAGTTAACAAAAGTTTATGGCCCAAAGTCCACAGTAACATACTTTGGAGACACATCTGATGAAGATCGTAGTAATGCTATCGAGCATTTTCAAAACGGGGAAGCACGTTTCTTTATCGGAAATCCGCAAACAGGTGGGTATGGAATTACTCTTACCGAAGCCAACACCGTGGTTTATTTTGCAAATAGTTTTGACTTAGCTGTTCGTATGCAGTCAGAAGACCGATGCCATCGTATCGGCCAAACACAGCACGTTACTTATATTGATCTTATTGCTGAGAAAACAATTGATGAAAAGATTGTTAAGTCTTTGCGTAGTAAAATGGACATAGCCAGTAAGGTAATGGGCGAAGAGCTAAAAGAATGGCTCACATAAAAAGGAAAAGAACATGTCAGAAACTTTCGGAATGTGGCTCACAAGATTATTTATTAGTACACCAAAAGAAAAAGAATTAGTAAAAATGACGAAGTTGGAGTTAGAAGCTAAAGGTAGGGAAATTGGTATAGAGTTAGATAGACGTTACACTAAAGATAGACTGGTTAAGACAATAGAAAAACATTTAGGAGGTATATAATATGTTAGATAATCCTTATGAAGGTGTGAGCGAATTTTATGATCGTCTTACAGAATTTGTAGAAAATGAAAAAAAATTTAATAACAGTAATAAAGTTGTATTATTGTTTCGTTTGGCTTTAGAGTTGGGCGGGGCGGATGATGAGATGGGCCTAGAAGAAATGTGTTACTTGATGTCTAAGTTACAATATACTACGCTAGGTATTTTATTAGGCAAAGAAGAAAGTTTTAATGGAATATTAGAAGAGTTCGATGTCAGTCGTACTCCTCCTAATTAGAGAGAACTTTGACGGATATATCTAAAAAAAGTTGGGGCGAAGATCCCTTTATGGGCGACACGTCTGCACCTAAGAAAGAACATTGGGCTAATATACTTTTAGAGCTTCGTAATAAATCGGGAATGTCTCGGGTTCAATTAGCCGAAGAGTCGGGGGTTGGGGTGTCTACCATAGAAAACTACGAGCGAAAAAAGATTGCAGAACCCTCTATCTACAAAATTGAAGCTCTTCTGCAGGCAATGGGTTACGAGTTAGATGCTATTTTTGTAGAGCATTAAAACTTAGTTGTTTTTGTAGTAACCGTCCACGGTGTCCAACTTACTTTTTTTCCTCCTTCATATGACCGCGCATGACCTTCTTCAATCATTTTATCACACACATTAATTTCGCCATATTCGGGGTGATCTACCATAGGTTCTGCGAGAATTCTCCCAAATTTTCCCTTGGCATCGTCCTTGTGGGTAACTATTGTAAAAGTTTTTGGTAAAAGTTCTTTTAATCGGGCTTTTGAAGCTAATCCTAGTTTTTTCTCATCCAGATTTCGAGTGCGTGACTCTGGGGTGTCTATACCCATCATTCTTACACGTTCTTTACGTAACCAAACAGAAAAACCAAGATCTACGTCGCAATCAAAAGTGTCGCCGTCGATAACGCGTACTAATTTTACTCTATATTCAAACATATGATTATATCCTATTTCGGGTTAAAATTTGATGTGATATCCGCCGACCTCAGCTTATACCACCATGAACTCATTAACGCGACGACAATTATCCAACTTTTAGCCGTCTTATCGGGAAATAAATCTTTTGCTATGTCTTCGGGTCTTGCTCCCCGTTCATAAAACAATTTAGCTTCTTTAGTAGCTTCCTTCAGGCACTCAAATTGTAATTCTTCCTTAGTCATCGTAATTTTCCCTTACAAATATTGGAGTTTCTTCGCCCATCCAAGCTCCCACAACATTGAACTCAAAATAATCGATAGCTTCTTCCTCTGTCATATTCTGATCCATTAAGATCTTGATACATTTACTTACGTCATAAGCAATAATGTCTGGCTGACCGCATCGACTACCAATACCAATAATCGCTTCATCAAAGCCATCAGCCTTCAACATTTAGGAGAGTAAGCCTACTAGGAAGCTACCTAGCGCTATACAGATATAAAATTCTAATCCCATTTTCTTTCTCGCTTTCTTTTTTTTGTGCTTTTTAAAAAACTTCATAACTATATACTTGCACACATTAGTAAGTAGATAAAGAGTAAAATGTGAAATGACCATGATACTCCCAGTATTGTCCAACAAACTTTCAGTAACATTACTTTCTCCCCTTCTGATTAACCTAAAACTTCCCAATCGGTTTTAGGTGTTGTTACATGGCATTCAGGACATTGCCGTTCCTGCCATGTAAAATTGTACACTACGGACGGCGCGTGGCAATTAGTACACCAAACTTGTCGTCTTTTGCCCTCTACACCGTCATAGGATCTTACTTTCGTATGTTTTGTTACCTTACTCATCGTTTTGTATACGTTTTTTCTCTGAGTTTTCGCATCAATATCGCAAGGTTAGTTGACCAATAGTTCTTCGCCCAATCGGACTCGGATCTATTTAGGCAAGCAATCGTATTGTCGATTAGTCTTTCATATTCATCTGGCATTATGTACTCCATCCTATAACAAGAAAATCTAAATCCTCATGGTTATGTTTTAATGCTTCTTCGGGCAGATAGTCTGCTAATACATTATGGCTTTTACCTCCAAACCATGCGAAACCATCTTTTGCTTGCATAGGTTTCCAACCTTTTTTCTGAATCATATCCAGAAAATCTTTCATTATTTTTTCTTCTTTTTTTGTCATTACTCTTCCTCCCGATTAATAAAAGCATCTATAAATCCGCCAACGTAACAATCGACAATCTCTTCGTCAGGCTCATTAAACATCACAAGGTTTGCCCAATCATCTTTCTCGCCTTCTTTCTGCATGTGCAATTCTACTACGGCATCAACACTTCTAATGTGTTCCATAATATCTTTGAAGTCTTTATTATCTTTGCATAAGTGTTCGCCCTCGCAAAATAATTCAAACTTCCACCCTTGTTTTAATCCAGACTTTACTAATTCTTCCGCTTCACTAATCATTATTCTTCCTCCCTAATTAAATAATTTCTGACTGCAGGTATATCTCTATAAAGTTCCATTAGTACGACGTGGCTCTTTAAAGGTTTTTTTGTCCCTGCTTCCCACCGTTGCACACTTGCTCTTCCAAACCCGCACACCTCGGCAAAATCTTGTTGGTTACTAAAATATGTTTTTCTTAATTCTCTTATTTCTTTACTGTTCATTGGTATAGTATTCCTTCCTCTATTAGTGCTAAAAAATTTAATGGGTGAATAATCTTAACGTTATGGACAGTTATACGACGAGAATACGGGAGCCACTTATTGTCGTCACTGGTTCCCGTTAAAAGCGCGGGAGTGTCCCCTTTCTCAAAGTCCTCCTCATAATCGTCCCCGTATACTTCTTTGAGCATCTGGAGGTGTGTATCTTTGCTTGTCATCCATCCGCTCTTATTCTCAGCCATCATCCATGAATAGGTGTACCATGATTGGTCGCCTATGCTTTCTTCGAACGTAATTAATACGCGTGTTGTTGTTTCAAACTTCATTAGTATTCTCCAAATATTTAGTGTAAATCTTATGTATTGTTTCATAATCTTTGTCGGCTATTCCCGACTTTTTAGATGCCATGCTATCTAAAAATTCATCAAACTTAATTAGGTATTCTTCAGTCATTAGTATTCTCCTTCAAATGATAAAAAGCATCCGTGTTAAGGGCTTCCCCTCTTATAGACCATCCGTTCTGTAAAAGTTCTTTAATGACATTGTTATACATTTTTTCTTTTTGTCGTACTCTCGTTGCGGAGCATTCTCCATCCTCCCACAAAATCTCACTAGCTAAACGATTGCCCAGTTCATGAAACAATTCGTCCGCTCTCTTCTGACTTTTGCACACGGTACTTGGTTTGCCCTCACTTGTTATATACGATTTGCCCTCTTGATATTTCTTTAAATGTTTATTGGTCATCGGCTTTCTCCCTTTCTAATTTAAATTGTGCCATTTCTTTATCTCTTTCTACTTCGAATTCTTGCTCTATTTCTGTTAAGCATTCCCCGCATAGGTATTGATCATCTGCTCTAATGCGGTTGACAAATTTGCCAGATCCCCAACTCGTGTCCTCCCCACACTCCTTGCATAGATCTGGCGACTGCTGTTCTATAGATTTAGACCATGCCATTTTTCTAAACCTCCCCATCGTTATTCTCAGCTTCTATTGTTTTTAACTGATGTATGTACTCAATCAATTCTGCATGGTCGTATCTTTCCATGCCATCAGCTCCCACTAATGCTTCATAGATTTCTTCAAGATCTTTAATTAAATTATTTGCATGTACTTTAAGAACTTTTATGTGTATCTTTTTTTCTGCAAGATCTTGGTTAGCTAGGTCATCTGGATTACCTCTCATTATATATTCTCCTCATTCTCTAGTTCTCCAAACCATTCATCAATAGCATTAGCTACATACTTAGGCATGTCATGATTAAGTATTACGGGTTTAGGATTGTCTGACCACTCTACTTGGATCGTGTAGCTTACTATGTGCCTAGCTGTTGTTGGTATTGTGTTTATATCTCTACTCATTATCGTTCTCCTCAACTTTACTTGGATCATAGGCTTTAGGATCTGTTGGTGCGACGTAATCTGACCACGGTTGGAACTGGTAGTTACCTTTGTCATCGCCCCAGTCACAAACACCGCCTTGTCTTTTAAGATCAAACAATTTAATAACTTCCTGCAAAGCTTCCGTCATCTCTTCGACTTCCGAGTACCGCAAACATGATACTCCTCCATCGGCAAGGGTTTGATTTATATTCTCTACTTTATTTACTAATTCTAATGTTTCTTTACTTACTTTTCTCATGCTTTCTCTCCTTCTTTTAATTGTTGTTCTATTTCTGAAAATTCGATAAGGGCTTCCTCTAAGTGATGCTCCCATTTTATTTTTTTGAAACGGTTAATGTCACTTCTTAATTCAACCATACGTTCTTCTAATTCTTTTCTCATGCTTTCTCTCCTTCTTTTATTAGTTTAGCTATTTCTTTCTCGCTTTTTTTTCGTTGGCTTATAGCAAATAAACATCCGTCTAAAAAAGCCATCTTTTCTACTGTAGTGACAAACGTATCTAACTTTACTTGGATGTCAGTCTTCTGATCTTTTACTATTGTACTCATACTATTTCTCCCTTATCTAATGTTGCTAATAGTTGTGCTACATAATTCTTGTCTATAAAAGTAAGACGGCCCACCATGTATGCTACGATTTCGTCCTTAGTTGTTAAGCCTTGACCTAAAGCTTCGCCCACTAATTCTTCATGTTCTATTACTACGTCACTCATGCCACTCA
>Ga0114915_1000968_pt1 | contig 12658 bp, 8 predicted proteins | sample MalvirAntarct_55_FD_87288 | JGI IMG/M metagenome (GOLD analysis project Ga0114915, IMG submission 87288) | Marine viral communities from the Global Malaspina Expedition - Malaspina viral metaG Antarct_55 | ecosystem: Environmental > Aquatic > Marine > Oceanic | place: South Georgia Island...
GGTCAGATTGGCCACGGCCAGGTCTTTGGTAAGCCCCGAATAGTATCCCTCCGCCTTATCGGCAAAAACGATCCCATTGGACAGTTTTCCGAAAGGCCAGCCGATGCGCGGCCCCTTCATAAGATCCATCTCGTAGGCAAACTGATTGACCAGAAAACCAATCGAGCTTCCCACGTCTGTTTTAAGCGAGTTAGCGAAGGTAGTACGATAGGTACCTTTCCACTGGGTATCAACGGAGCCTACCAAAGTCTTCATACGGGTCAGGACATCCCGGACATACTTTTTGCGCGCCGCGCCCGGGGTACCCGAAAATTTTTCAATGGCCTGGGGCGCAAACAACAAGTAATCCAGGGCCGGAAAACCCTGGATGCTGTCACTGGCCACGGGCAGCTCGAAGTTGTAGTTTCCCGATACAATGCCTTTTTCAATTTTATCTGGCGTCGCCGGAAAGGTATTGAGGTAGTTATTAAAAAGCAGGGCCGAGGCTGGGCCAAAATAGGCCGCGGAGGTGGCTTCGTAGCTTAGGTACGCCGCTTTATAGGCAGGTTTTACGGCTTCGAGCGTGGCCGCCGAAGGCTGGTCCAGAAAAAGATTGACCTGCGTTTCGAGCGCGCTCAGCTTGGCAGTCAAATCTGCATAGGCCGGCATAATGATCGCATCGGCATAGTGGGTCAACATCGCGGTTTTAAAGGCATCATTGCTGGATTGAACCGGATCGGTGGTCCCTTTATCCTTACTACAGGCCGAGAGTAGGGTAGTTATCAGCAATAAGAGAAGGGCAGGATGGAGACGAATGTTTGGCACAGCGAAATTCATAAGGTAGGTACTCGTATACTCTAAATCGACTTAGCCAGGCCCCGGAAGTGGAGCTTGGCTAAGTCGATTACACATAAACTGTTAACATTTAGGGTTGCAGCTGTCCATAGGCTTCGGTAAGAATAGCCTGTGCCTGCTTTAATTTGGTATTGCTAGCATCTTCAGCCAAGGTATAAAAACTCGTATTCAGGATCGAAGCTAGCGTCTGGTAATTGGCGGCTGTCAATTTACTAGTCGCCGGGCGGTACTTGAGTGCAGCTATAAATCCAGCTCCTTCGGAAAGTCCGTGGAATTTGGAATCCAGAGCAGTTTGGGTTTGAGGCGAAGTCACATAGTTGTACGCGGCTGCAGCCAGTGTCTTCTCGAGATATTCCTTGATTGTAGCAATAGCCGCATCGCGGGTCGCATAGTCTTTGGCCGTGATGGCGGCACGCCCCTTACGGAAGGCTTCGAACACTCGGCCCCCGGCCTGGATATACTTACCCCGTTCGGCAAAGTACCCCCCCATGGCCAGAGGGCGGTCTGCCCGTACCGGCTGCGTGTTATAGCTGTAGGCCGTATCGTAGTCCATCGGAATGCCTACATACCCGAAGGCAAGATCCCAATTGTGTTCCATCTGCGTGCCTTGCCCGGCCACGACCGTCGTGTTATTGTCGGAAGGAATTTTATCGAGGATAGCATTCACATTACTCAATACGAGAGCGCCCATCAGCCCTTTGGCAACCAATTGATTTATCTCTAATCCATTCCGGTTCAGCAAGCGATTCCCAATCTTACCGGGGGTACCTTTCGAGGCCGCTTGTTTGTTGAACTGGCTGACGTAGACCATCGAATCGGCCAGCGCTTTGAACAGAGCCGCATCAGCCACTTTACCGGAAAGATTATAATTCAAATTGTTCAATTCTTGGGCCGGATAGGGGATATTGTTGGCTAGCTCGTTGGTGAAGGCTTTGTTCGTGTTATTCCAGAGGGAGCTAACCGTATCCGCACTAAGCGTACGCGTGCTACCCTTACCCAGATAGGACTGGAAGCCCTGCCACATGCTGATCCGGCTGGCAGATTCTTTATAATCCACGTTAGCAAAATCATAGGTCGCGGGCACGGTATATTGTTTGGGGCCGTCTGGATCTACGCTAGTATTATCAGTACAAGCAAAAAGTAAACCTGCCAAGGCTAGGGGAACGAAGTAAGTAGATTTCATAAAGAAACAGCTGAAAGCAATAAAAAGTATGAGTTGTTAATTAGCTTGGCCTAATTTATTTAGACCAATTATAAAGAATGCTGCAAAACTAAGTAGAGAATTATAAAAAACAAGGGTTATTTAGAAAATATCTAAATAACCCTTGTAGAAAAATTAAAGTCGATGTATGCTAGAAGTGGTGAAGCTCTTAGCAGTGTAAGGGAACAAAACGAAGATTGGCTAACTCAATTGCGGATCGCTCCAGCCGCTACGTCCAGTTTCTACTCTTCCTGCGTAGCGTTGTTCGAAGGCATCGAAACCTATTACTCTTACACTGAAGTCGTACCACTGTGCGCTGGCGCTTAAATCCAGTTCGACGATTTGATTAGCCCCCCGGTTCGATTGTTGGGGAAGTACCAAGGTTTGGGGTTTTGCCCCGTAGGCATGATCCACCACTTCAATCCGATAGGCGGAGTCAGAACTCAGGTTTTGAATGCCAAGAGATACATTCCCTGTAAGGCCACCCGATCGGTTTTTGGAATACTGGCAGGCAATTTGGAGTAGAGGTTTCTGGTTTTCCCCACGAAATTCCCGAAAAAAACCATTCGGGCCATACACTCTAAGATGATAATCTCCCTCCCAATAGTCCTGAAGCCGGGTACCGGCTGCTACGGTATAGGAGCGAATAGCATCGCCTTCTCCGACTCGTTGGTACACTTGAAACGGGGCACCAGCGGCCTTCTTACCAAAGATTTTATTGCCGACCGCAAATTCGATTTCGATTCCATGGGGTCGGGTTACTCCATCGACGTACAGCTCGTAGGGTAGGGCGCAGGAAGGCCGGGAGCCCCTTTCCTGATTGAATACTTCCCGGAGCGCTGGGGGATGGGCATTCATGCGGGTGATTTCATCCATCGAAAGCGCATGGAAACCCGTAGGCACCGCCTTGAATTGAGCTTTATGAATGGATTCAATGAAAGGTTCCCGGTCCACGAAGGCGAGCGCTTCCAAAGCTTCGTCCTGAGCGGGGCGGAAAACGGATGTCAGATCTCCACAGATGGTACGCCGCCAGGAACCAATATTGGTTTCTTTCAGGTCTATCTTTTTCTTATGGCTGAGGAAATGCTCGAGGAATTGCAAGACCGACGTATGATCGAATACTTCGGAATTGACGTATCCCCCCCGACTCCATGGCGAGGCAATGACCAGGGGTACCCTGAAGCCTAGCCCGACAGGCCCGGTACGGCCGCCATTTTTACGCTTACGCTCCTGCTCGGCCGTCACAAATTCTGGACGGGTATCGATCCCCGAGCTACTTAGTCCCGTGCCAGGTTGATCGGGATGGGCGGGCACAAAGGGAGGAACGTGATCGAAGTACCCATCGTTCTCGTCGTAGGCCAGAATAAAAATCGTTTTTTTCCATACTTCCGGATTTTTCGTCAGAATATCCATGACCTCCGAAATGTACCACGCCCCGTACCAGGGCGCGCCAGGGTGATCGGAAAAATTCTCGGGTGCCACCAGCCAGGATACCGTCGGCAATTGCTGGTTTTCTACATCGGACCGGAACTGGTGCAGTACATCCCCCCGGGGAATCCGCACTTCCCGTTCCGTGGAGCCATCCCGGTAGGCTAGGGGGGTGAGGGTACGGTAATCTGGGTCGTTTCGGTTGGTGGTAAAAGCCTTGCGGTGTAGATTTTTTGTATGTTCGGGCAAGGCATTGAACTTCTCACGAGCATAGCGGACGAGATCTTCCTGTACCGTTTTGAGCCACCTTTTCTGTTCTTCCAGCCCTTTTTTTACTTTCTCGTAGGTAGTATCCTGCTCAGAGAGGCCTGCCAGCTTTCTTTCAAGAGCTAGGATTCGATCCGGCAATACCTTCGCCTCCTGGGTCAGGTGGGTGTAGTACGCAGGATGAAATCGAACCTGGTACTGAGAAAACCATTCGATGGGATTGTCGGTAAAATTGCTCAGCCAGCCTTCTTCCTCATCCCCCAGCCCCGTGGAAAGACTGATCTCATTCTGGTAGATTTTCCAAGGAATGCCTTCCTTTTCCAGGCGCTCGGGAAACGTAGTCCAGTCTGCTTCGGCGTCGTAATCGACATTTTCGTTACGCACATTGGCAGGCGCGGCGGGGTCACGCGGATCACGTAGGGTACCCGTCCAGAAAAACAGGCGATTGGGGGTAGTACCCGTTAAGGAGGAGCAGAAATTCTGGTCACATACGGTGAAGGCATCGGCCAGAGCGTAGTAAAACGGCAGATCCTCGCGCGTATAGTAGCCCAGCGTGAGGGGTAGGTCGGCGTACGCTTTCCGGCCCGACTTCTTCGCTTCCAGCCAGCCGTCCATGTGCCCCCCGTTCCGGGCATCGACCTGATTTTCCCAGGAGTGGGGTAGGGAGCTCATCCAGGTCGCTTTGGTATCCTTCAAATTTAACCGGAACGGGGCATAGGTTTCGTGGCGGGCGTTGGTCTGCAGCCATACCTTGTTTTTGTTAGGCAACTCCAGCGCCCTGGGGTCGTGGAATCCGCGGACCCCACGCAGGGTACCAAAGGTATGGTCGAAGGAGCGGTTCTCCTGCATCAGAATCACCACATGTTCTGCATCCAGGTATGTCGAGCCGGGGGCAGGCGCAATGGCGTAGGCTTTTTGAATGGAGTCGGGCAGGATACCAGTCAGTCCCGTGGAAAGGAGGGCAGCTTTTTTAAGAAAGTCTCGTCGTGAATTCATGCAGCATGTAAAGAGGCTAGGGTAGGGGTCAGTTCAGAGGGGTAAAAGTAGCCAAAAAATGCACTAGGCGGCATTGTTATCCGACGTATTCAACCCTGGCGCTTTTTTAGGTGCGTCGCTGAGCTAGCTACCCTGACTAGCCTACGGTAACCCAGCTCAGCGTCTTGTTCGTAGGAGAAAGCTTGTGTTTCAGAGTAATAGCTTCCATACGATTTGCGTCGTACGCTTCGCTTTAAGGAAGCTTGCTGGGTGAAACACGCACGGACAGAGTGGGGCAATCAGGCTGAAATAGATAAGAAAGCATATCAAGGTACCCTCCCTTGTTAACGATCTGCATGTGACTTGACGGGCACAAGTTAAGCAATGACGGACCAGCCGGTTGGGTTGCCTTCCCGCCACCCGTTACTATTTTTCGTTTGGAAAAAAACGTCGCTCAAATTCCCGGTAGGAAAACGCCGCCGCATTGAGGTTGTTATTGTCCAGAAGGGTAAGGTTTATATGGTAGGCCGTCTTGTAAATGTCTGCTGCGGAGACGCGTTGAATGATCCGATTGATCTGGATATTAGACAATTTTAGTTTTTCCAACGTCTCCCGAACGGAAATTTTTCCTGATGAAACCGATACGGAATTTTCAATTGGCAATTCGTTTTCCTGATCGCTGAAAAGCTGCTGCTGACTGGTAGCCGCGCTAGCCGCCAATGGGGTCTGATCGTTTGGTGAAAAGTAAAACTTGATCCCTACGACATTTCGGCCCTTCTTCACCTGTTCATAGGTGAAGGCCATATCGCTGTTCTTCAGCTCCTTCATCGCGACATGAATGACCTTTATTTTAAAATCCTGGAACCGATCATACTTTTCTTGCAGATTTAGCATGTCGCGCAGTTCAGTTATTTCAATATAGCGCTCTCCAAAAGTTTGGTGTTGTTTCAATAACCAGTAAAGCCGGTAGCTGTAAAAACTTTTTAACCGAAACAGTTGCTTGATCTCCGCCTGCGTGAAATTACCCGCCAGATTCAACAGGTAGGGTTTTAGTTTATTGTTGAATTGGGCCGTAATCGTGGCTTCTCCTTCCTGGTAGGCAGCCATGGCCATGAGCGGCAGCACAATGAATTTCTTTCGCATGTCGCCCTTCTTGTTTTCCACGAGCGATTCAATCTGAATAACCTTTTTACTTAGACTCAGACAAGCGTCTTTAACCATCTGGTAGGTTTTCCCCCCTTTTGCCCTTTCTATGAAATCCGTCAAATGAATTTGGCATTCCGAAAACTCCGTATCTGATTTGTTGAGTCTACTTAGAAGGGCAATAAACAGCCGCATCTCATAGGTCGACATATCAAACTTGGCATTGACCAAGTGATTATGCTGGGTGGCCTTTTTAATAATCTGCTTTTCCATAGGTAAAATTTTCACCAATATAACGACAAAATAAATAACTTTTCGTCCTATCAAGCCATTGAAAAAATATTGGCAGGGTTCCGGTGGACTTTAGTCGTTATATCCCTGCAAAATCCTCTATTGGTGGACTTTAGTCGTCATATGGTGGACTTTAGATGTTTTCAAAGTGGACTTTAGTCGTTGCGTCGGTGGACTTTAGTCGTTGCGTTGGTGGACTTTAGTCACTCAACTGGTGGACTTTAGTCGTTTTAAATGGTTGTATACTATTGTTTATCAGTAAGTTACGTGGGTTATAATAGTATAATATATAATAAAGAAAAATACGTAATGGCGGGCTAAGTTTAATAGTAAAAGTTAGGGAAGCTAAAAACGAACACTAGTACCTTTTCCTGAGAAAACTTAAAAAGAGGGATTCCTTAGAAAATTACACTGTTCAATATAAATTAAACACTAGCTCCGGTGGACTTTAGTCGTTATATGCACTTTTCCCAGGGGGGCACGTTGCAGCCCGCTAGTTAAAAATCTTTGATAAACCTATCCATACACTAAACAACGACTAAAGTCCACCGGAGCTAGTGGACTTTAGTCGTTGTTTCATACTAGGTAAGAGGAAATGATACAAAGGAGACTCTCCTGAAAGGCGTTCAGCCAACTCGTTTTAGAGGGAAGTTGAGGATACTTAGTACAACGGGGATATACGATTCCGCAACTCACGACAACACCCTTTTCATTTTTTTTCCATGCTTTCATAATATGAGCGCAAGCGGCTTCGTGTATGGACAAAGGCAGGTCTGGAAATATCCAGGGCGTGTGGTTGAACCGGTGGTCGAAAAAAGGCTGAGGGATCGGTAGGAGAAAATAACTCCAAGGGTTTGTCGTACCTAGGTTAGGAAGGAAGAACGATTGGCAACATGATGCAAGCCTTTTTCATTCCCTCTTCGGCCACTACCGAATTTTCAAAAGCGAAATTCGGCAGTGGCCGAAGGGCTGATTAAACTAGTCGATCACATCGCGGCGTACCTTCAGGCGGCGATCGATTCTAGTCAGCAAAGCGACCTCGATTTTAAGGTATAATTGGCTCGGTCGCACCTCTGGAAAAATCTATCGAAAAGGTTGAGTGCAGAGGGACAGTCGATCAGGATGCAGTTCGTACTGCCTCAGCCATGGGGTAAGCGCATTTCGCAGTTGATGGACGCTACCTACCGCTTGCAGGCGTCCAAGATTGGCGTACGCCAATTCTAAATCGCTGGGGGCTGGCTAGATTGTAGTCCTTTTCGATGGAGTGGATAAACAACGGAGCATGTTTCAATGGGGTGTGGACCCCTGGCGCTTCGGGTTCGTCGACTCCTAGAGACTGGGAAGGGTTTCCCTGAGAGTCCCTATCTACCCTGAGAACCCTTTTACCCCGAAGGCAGAGCGCACGGCCGTTGTAGTTTTGCCAACCCTAGCCTTGTGATTGATGATGGAAAGCACTCTGGCCTGACGCTGGCTTCCCGACAACAAACCATATTTTTTTCCAAACCGCAGGCAAAGCGGCCAGATGCTGCTCAATAGGGTACGCTTTCCAGCGATGGCTTTTGAAAGCGTCGTGGACGGAAGAGCCACTTCCTTTTCCAGAATTGATACACATAAAGCCGGATTCCTGTCCAGAAACTTGTTAACGTCCTTGTTGGAAAACATAGTGACCTGTATGTTTTAATTTATGGACCAATACGGATATTAATTTTTAAGAAGTTAATACTATCAGACTTTTTGGAAATTCTTTTACGATAAGAATGCCGAAGCAAGAGTGGAAAATAGAGGATGAAGCGTTAGGTGTTCCTTAGGGGCAGGCCACTACGGGGGGCGCTACGTTAGGCACACGGAGGTACAGGGATAAACTTTCTATGAGATCGTAGTATTATACGTTTCGTGTTAAATACCTTTAATATTTTAAAATAATGCTGTTTTAAAATATTAAAGGTATAGTATTCCATGAAAAGGGTCTTTACCGGCCTGCAATTCCAGATTACCGTATGCATCCGAATTCAAGCTAAACATGCTTGTGCTTTGGAAACAAGAATAGGAGGGAACAAAAGTATCAGTGTACCATAATTTTAAAATATTGATATTTTAAAATTATGGTATGTTGCGTATCTTAGTATTGTCATAAAACACTAAACGACAATACAATGAAAGCGCAGCAGAATGAAGTATTTGACATGTATGGATTTATTAACGGTCAAATCGTGAAGAAGTTGGAAAACGGCGTAATTCCGTGGCGTAAGCCCTGGAAAGTGGCCGTGGTGGATGGGCAGCCATACAGCATCCCCCACAACTACGCCACAAAGCGACCGTATAGCGGGGTAAACGCTTTTTTGCTTGCCCTCACTCCTTACAGTACACCTATGTTTCTAACCTTTAATCAAGTAGTAGAGCTAGGGGGAAAGGTGAAAAAAGGTGCTATCAGTTTACCCGTTGTATTCTGGAAGCCGCTAAAATCCGAGAAGGAAGGCGACAAGAGCGAAAAGAATCGGCTCATTTTGCGCTATTATCGTGTCTTCAACATTGAGGATACGACTTTGCCCGTTGAGATTCAGGAACCCCAGCAAAAAACCGACCCCATGTTGTTGAAGCCTGTGAGCGTATTCTCGACCAAATGCCCAATTGTCCCCGCTTAGTGAGCCATGACATTAGTCGTTGCTACTACTCACCCGCGCTCGACTTGGTAAACATGGCACCCGCCCAAAATTTCAAATCGCCCGAGGATTATTACAGTGTTCTGTTTCATGAATTGGTCCACTCGACCGGACATAGCAGCCGGTTGAACCGCCCAGAGATTACGGGAATTGCGCCCTTTGGTAGTCAGACCTACACCAAGGAAGAATTAACCGCCGAACTAGGAGCCGCTTACCTGTGTGGTATAAGTGGCATTAGCGTGCAAACCATTGAGAACAGCGCGGCTTATATCGCTGGCTGGCTGGATCGGTTACGGGATGACAAGCGCTTTTTCTTTGAGGCGGCCCAAAAGGCACAGCGAGCCGCTAACTTCATTCAGAATATCAGCTATCCGACCGAAGAGTCATAGAAATGCCTTGCCGTCTGATTATCATTCTTAGACGGCAGGGCAACATCTTCAACTATATGGAACAGTATACCCTTGAATTCATTGCTCCAAATCGGTACCCAAGTGTTTGCCTGATTACAATTTATCGACGGTTCGGCATCGTGGTAGCGACTGACATAGATGTAGGAATGAGTCGGTGCGCCGATGCGATAACTAATACTGCTGGGTTGATCGCAAATGAGGTAGTGAGGCGGTACAAAATGGATCCTCGAAGGATGATATTTATCGAATAGTATCGGCCCCGTCGCCCTGATCAAACTACGGATTTAGTGAAATTCGATTTTGTCGATGGTAAAGCCTTCAGACATCCACAGTGGACTCATATTCCTGCCGCGGAGTTTAGAAAGATGATTGCCATCGCTGAGGAGGTGGAAGTAGTATAATGGATTACTATAATTTTGAAATACTGTAATTTTGATATTATGATATTTTAAAATTAGAGCTCTTTTTTGGTCTGGTTACTGGTTTGTGTTTTCACACTTAGTAACCAGACTATTTTTGTTTTGTGGAATTACGGACGTTAATTATTTTAGCGGCTCGAAAGATAGAAGTAGGGGAGGGCCAATTTTTGCGGATAGCAAGATAGCAGTTTATAATTTATTAATAGACAAACAGTTAAATGAATTAAAGAGGTGTAAAAGTGTACAAATGAATTTCAACTCCCTTTATGTCAGGAACTTGATGATTTTCACTTGTACACGCTAATTTTCAATGGCTTGATTTTGAGATGGAGAGAGAAACCGTGAAGATTGATGCAGAGGTAGCTGAGCGCGCCCGCAAGCAAGTCGAAAAAATTAATCAAAAGTTGGCCCGGAAGAAAGGGCCGGACAAACCTGCCAAAGTAACGCTCAATGAATATCTGAGCAAAGCCGTAGCTCACTACATTGAGCTGGATTACGACCCCAGCCGGGAGGATGACAAGCATCCTTTAAAGGAAACTGTCATCCGCACTACCGAACGAATTATCACTTACCTGCAGAGCCACGAAAAGTGGTACATGGAACCTGTGCGTCAGCACCTGGAAAAGGTGGAGCAACGACTAGACCAGACGCAAATTTCCCAAACACCAACCCAAAGTACTGACCTAGGATTCATCCGGGACATGAGTTTGTACTCCTATCTGACGAGTGACCTGGTGCTGAACCTGCTTTTCCACCAACACCGCGACACACCTGATAAATTGGCCGAACTACAGGAGTGGGCCAGTAAGCGATACCAGGAGCGCTATGATGAATTGATAATGAAATACTGATGTGATAGAATACTGTAATTTGTTTATATCAGTATCTTAAAATATCAAAATAACATAGTCGATGGTCATTCGCGTTTTGCCCGCCAGCAAAGGCGGCATATACACAAATACCGGTACTTCCCAGGCACTCGTCAACTACCTGGAACATGAGGCGAGGGAAGACCGAGACCCGCAACGGTCGATCTTCTTTAACCAGATCCGAGAGGGTATCGACAGCCAGGAAGTGCGGGAACACATTGATGCCAATGTAAAGGGTTTGCGAAAGAATAAGCCGCATTTTCATTCACTGGTAATTTCCCCGAGCCGGGAGGAACTTCGACACTTGAAAGGGGATGAGGCAAAGCTGAAATCCTATACCCGCCAGGTAATGGACAACTACGCCCAAAACTTCAAGAGTAGACATCTCGTCCAATTGGAGGAAAAGGATGTGGTTTGGTATGCTACCGTTCATAAAAATCGGCAGTATTCTGGGCTTGATGAGGAAGTACAAACAGGACAGGTACAACCTAAACAGAAGAAGGAGGGAGAGCAGACACACATCCACGTAATTGTATCGGCCCGAGATAAGACGATGAGCCGGTCATTGCATCCTGATAGCGGTAGCCGCCAGTTCAACTACAACGCCTGGCTAACCAAAAGCAAAAAGGACTTTGAGCAATCTTTCGGATATAAAGCCGAAGTCACCGAGGCGCAGCAAAGGCTGAGGCTGGATAAACAGGTGAACCGGTTGGAGAGGGGTGGGCTACTCCTCGACCGAGAGCAAATGCACGACATGGGTCGGAGTCAGAATTATTCCCCTGATTTCTGGAAGAAAATGAAGGAGGTCGAACGTGGAGCAAGAAAGGGAGACATTTTCACGCCCCGACAAGCTTATGAGCGATTAATTGAAAAGCCGGAATTAAAGGAGCAGAAAACCAAAGGGCTGAATAAGGAAGACATTTCGCCTCCTGTCCTCGAAACAAACAGAAGTAAAGACAATTCTGCACACTCGATCACTGAGAGCAAAAAGGGCGAGAACAGAAAAACGGAGGTTGACCAAACGGTAGAGAAGAGCGGGGAGAAAACAGGCAAGTATACCGATGCTAGCCAAAAGATCCGCCCCCTCCGCATGGACCTCACGCCATTGATCGGGGCGCTGAGGTTTGAGAGTGTTCCCAATACGGGCGGCCATGCTACCCGTAAAGAGGACGATTTCCGACGTCGCGTGAGAAGACGGAGATAAGTGAGAATGGAATTGACCAGGAAATGAAAATCAAGATCAATGAATCAGAACCGTAATGCCGTGTGGGTGTTGGTGGCTTTGGTAGCGGCCATGGTAGGGGGGGAGTACTTCCTGTTGTTGCATGCCTCCCCCCGCGATGTGAGCTGGTACAATAAGCTTCTGTATGCTTACTCGAAAGGGGGTTGGTTGATTAGGGTCGTATTGGCCCTCATTATACCCCTGGCTTTTGCCATACCCGACGATGCCTACACGGCAGGAAACCAGGCTAAGAGGTTACGAAAACAAAAACGTCCCTCCATGGGGGTTCAACTGGTAACGGTAGTGGGGTACTTCATCGGGGTACTATTGTTGGGTATGGCGCACCGATTCCCGTATCAGTTCAACTATTTGGTACCGATCGGAGCGGGGGTGAGTACCTTGTTTGGAATAGGTGTGGGCTACTGGTTGTTACGACCCAAGCCCAAACGGCCTATTGCTGAGGATCGTAATGCGGGTGTTCCGTCAAAGGGCTTTCAGTTTGGCACCACGACAGGAGGCTGGATTAAGGTACCTAATCCATTTAGAGGCGTCTTCATTGCGGGTGGTCCCGGTTCGGGAAAGTCTGACTCATTGGCCAAGCCCTTCATTCGACAAGCCCTTGCGCAAGACTATTGTGGTATTGTGTATGATGTCAAGTTTCCCGAACTGACGGACTATGCCTATCACCGTCGTCAGCATAGCCCCGAGGCCACGTCGCGGTTTTGCGTCATCAATTTTCAGGATATGGATCGAACCCACCGTCTGAATCCCATCGCCCCAGAAAATATTCCCAGCATTGCCTACGCGGAAGAATACGCTCTGGCGCTCTTGAGAAACCTGCAACAGGAAACGATTGAGAAGCAGGATTTCTGGTCACGCTCGTGCACGGCGGTCTTGACGGGTCTGATTTGGTACCTCCGCAAGCACCACCCACAGCAC
>Ga0114915_1000971_pt1 | contig 12631 bp, 25 predicted proteins | sample MalvirAntarct_55_FD_87288 | JGI IMG/M metagenome (GOLD analysis project Ga0114915, IMG submission 87288) | Marine viral communities from the Global Malaspina Expedition - Malaspina viral metaG Antarct_55 | ecosystem: Environmental > Aquatic > Marine > Oceanic | place: South Georgia Island...
CTTTCTATCTTCTATACGTTTGACATTCGTTCTTTATTCAAAGTTTATTTAGTTCTCGTCATAGTATTCTAGGGCCTCTTCGGTAGTATCGAAGTAACCTTGATCTACAAACCATTCTAAGCAATCACTATCTGAGATACCATCGAAGCACTCACATGCCATTTCACACATAAAGTATGCTAGGGACATATCTGTATTCTTATATTCTGTTATTATCTCTTGTATTTTTTGTTCTCTTTCATCACGTAAGGACTGTGCTAAGGACATTTTTGACTCTCTTGTTTTCTTGTTCATATACTATACGGTTGAGCATTCAAGTTTATTCAAACTTTATTTATTTAATGAGATATAGTCTATATACACAAGTCTTGTCGTCTTACGTTGAAGTACCAATAGGTAAAGTTTTGTACGTCGAACCTACTGTGCCCTATCTCTTGTGCGTCACATGCAAAGCAATTTGCATTGTCTAGTCGCTCATCATAATGGGGTGCGTCACAATCTAAGTGATAGCCATCTAAGAGTGATTGAAGTGATTGCATTGGATCTTCCATTGTTGGTTGTTTTCTCTTTCTATCTTTTATACGTTTGACGTTCATTCTTTATTCAAAGTTTGTTTATTTTTTGCTATGTCTTGATGTTCTTATTCCGTACCTCGCTGATGGGGTTCTGTAGTAGTCCCATATAGAGTTTTGAAGTCTAGAGGATAATTCGCCTGTCCATTCAAGTTCCAACTTGATAGCCTTTACTTTCATCATATCCATGATAGCCATGTTACCCATGTATGGCTCATCTGTCTTATATGCGTGTTCTGTTATCATCAATTGGTTCTCTAGTAGAACTAGCATCAAGTCCACTTTCTGAGTTTGTGTCATTTTCTTCATATTGCTTTATTCTCGTGTTGTTTTTACTTTTTCTTCTCTATCCTTTATACGTCTGAGCCTACTCTTTTATTCAAAGTTTGTTTTGAAAAGGGAAAAAATAGCCCGAATGGTTCCTTACTCAAACTGTATGCCTGTCATCGCTCGAACTCTCGTGGCTGTGATATATTCGCCTAGGTTCTTTGCAAACGTGTGCGCTTTTGAGCGTGTGCCGAATGATTGAAACTCATCTGCTGTATGTGTGTTGCCTGTGCTGTCCATATATCGCACTGTGTATAGCCTAGGGTATTCATGATAGGCTGAGTTATTCTTTTCACTGGTAACGAACACACAGCCACCATATACATCAGAATGGACACGGCTACTAAAAAAACTCATACTATCCTTTGAGAAGAAGTATCCCCCATAACGCTCATGTAGTCGTATCAATTGATATACTTGATTGCATTGTGCTAGGTTACCAACTTGATGTTCTTTGATATATTGTTTCATTTTTGTCTCTCTGCTTTGTTGTTCATATACTATACGTTTGAGCATTCAAGTTTATTCAAAGTTTATTCAGAATAGTTCAGACTCCCTTTTCTAACTACCTGCGTAACCATGTCTATATAGGAAATTGTCAAAATCTGATAAGACGTCCTCAAGCGTGAGACATGTGCCACCACCACACTCCAACCAGTCGGAGACAACACCTTTGCTATTGCATTTAAAAACGAGTGTCTCGTCACTTGTCATCCTCGTCGAAGATGATACTAGATAGTGCTGTCCAACAAACTGTACTATTGCCTGTTGTACTCCTTCAGATGGGGAAGGATCTTTGTGAATTATTGTTAGATCGAGTTTCATTTTTGTCTCTCTTTGTTTGTTGTTCATATCTTATACGTTTGAGTCTTATTGTTTATTCAAAGTTTATTTCTTTTCCTTATTTAGCGCACCGACAATCTCGTCTATCTGACTCTTTAGAGATATAAACTGATCGATCTTGGCATACCATTCCTCGTGGCTTGCCATTGTTGTGCCTGTACTAACAGGAACCTCTACTTTAGGTGACAAACTACTTTCATAACGCTCTAGTGCTGTCTTCTTATTGCCCATGTTCCGTTTTCTAGCGTGAGATATAGTCAAAGTCATATAAACCTCTCTGTTTGTTGTTCATATTCTATACGTTCATACATTCAAGTTTATTCAAAGTTTCTTTTCTTTTCTTTTATCTGTGATCTAAGAAGTTGCCTTTGCCTCCAACATCCTCTAGAGTACCCTCTCTTCCCATCGATAGGTTATGCAATAACTCATCAATAGCCGACGATATAATGTCAACATCGACACCTTGATTGTGCGCATCAATGATTGTGTTTTCAATAGTTTCTAGTAATAGATACGTTTTTTCTTCGTTTTCGTTAGGCATTTGTTTCTCTCTTTGTTCGCTGTTCATATACTATACGTTTGGGGCTTATTGTTTATTCAAAGTTTTTAGTAGGCATCCCCACTCTCTTCAAATAAGAAACCGTTTTCATTGAAGTATTCTATAATGTTTTCTTCAGATGTCGACTCAGCGTATGCATTGTCTAGTCTATCATATATGGCATGACATAAGTTCCTTCGATACTCTTCTATGACTTCTACAAACTTGGATAGCAACGGATCGAAGGCATTGTACAACTCCTCGTTTTCTAGAACATGGCTACTCCAGTCGGCTGAAACAAGTTCAGTGCTACATGTATTCTCATGTACATAATGGCTAGAGTTGCGTTGGAACTCCACTTCTAGGTATTCTAAGAACATTACGACTGATACAACATTTGAATACTTTACACCACTCAACATAGTCTGAGCGAGGACTGTTTTATCATCACCATCTTCATAGTGATCGACTAAGTGTTCAAGTGCCCACGCTGAGTTCAATGTGCCTGTAAATGACGCCCCATCCCCTTGACTCCAAAAGCCACTATATGATATGTCCATGTTTTCGATATGAGGGTTTCGTTCAACAATGTCCTCTAGTATGCACTCTTCTTCGTGATCGAAACAAAAGTTTTCTGCAAAACACAACAGTGCTTTCGCTTGTGCATGTTCGGATAGTTCTTCATAAGTATATACAACTGTTTGTTTTGTCATAGTCTTAGGCATTTGTTTCTCTCTTTGTTGTTTGGGTTACATATACTATACGTTTGAGTCTTATTGTTTATTCAATTTTCTTTTCAACACTGTGACATGAGTTCGTCATACATGTGAAGTTCTTCTAGTTGATCCACGAGATCCATGGCGAGTTGCGTAGAGTCTGTGCCATCATCCACCGATCCTATAGCCCAATGTGAATACCCATAACAAGATCCTGTATAACTGTTATCTCCAGTTTGATATACCCACTCGATTGATCCAGTTATCGGATCTTGTTCAAAGTCTGTGGCGATTGTTATATCGGTATATTCTATGTCGTCGAAACGTTTTATATCTTCTTTTACATGCTCAATGAGTGCTTTTATGCCTTTAAGGTTATAGTATCGCCACAAGTCTTGTATCTTTTTGTCGTTCATTGTTTGTTCTCTTTGTTTGTTGTTCATATCTTATACGTTTGAGTCTTATTGTTTATTCAACACATGTTTCTTCTTCTAAGAAGTGTGCATCTTCACCGTATGTCTCGACTTCTTCGCAAATAACACGTCCGAACTCTTGTGCTATGTCGAGTAAGGTGGAAGAGTCTAAATCGGTTTCCAGTACGATTGTTATAACTTGTTTTGTCATGTCTGTATTCCTTTGCTTGTTGTTCGTATCTTATACGTTTGAGGCTTGTTATTTATTCAATCTTTGTGGTATCTTTTATACCTTACTGAGCATATACGCTAGAGGGATTGCAAGTATAAAATCGGGTACTACTAGGCATAGTGCGTATGCACAAACGAAGAGTATTATGTTTTTTGAAGTAGCCATTGGGTATATCCTGTTTGTTTATTTATTGTTTCGCTCTATAATTCTTATCTACTCTTCCTTCTCAGAAAACGAGTCTTGAAAGACAACTACGAAGTATCCTATAACCATCGATAAGATGATTGAGCCGAGTAATAGTACAAATACGTCCCAAAAGGTTTGTAGTACAATAAAAGTAGTATTAATGTCATTAAAGTCAATCATAGGGTTGTACCTCTCTCTTTGTTGTTCATATACTATACGCTTGAGGCTACTATTTTATTCAAAAAAAGATAGGGGGATTGATATATCCCCCCACACTGTCAGACTTTCTATCCGTTATACATTTGAACAATGATTGACGAGACTGTTTTTCCATCAGACGTTTTCGCTTGATGTACGGCAATTAAGTTATCATCATTCGCTTTCTCTACACCCATCATTTGCCATAGTTTTTCGGCACATTCAGATGGTAACTTGTCTAGATAGTCGACTATATTCTGTATTTGTGTTTCATTCATCTTATTGCAAAGTATGTCTTTGTTTTCAATTTTCTCAATCATTGCTAAGTGATCGTTGATCCCCCAACCTTTGATCTTGTCAAAACGTGCGTTGTCTAGCAAGTCTTCGATAGTTACCTGTCTTTCGTAGTTCTTACGAAAGTCTGTAAAGGCTACTGCTCCCTCAAGTCCAACAAAGCCTTGTGCAAGATTGAATATGATCGCATTGACTTCGGATCCCGATTGATCTAGTAACTTTCCTGTTACAACGCATTCATTGAAACGTACCCATGATCTAGGAGTAGGATAGACTTTGTTAGGCTCATAGTCATCCTTGTGGATAAGATGGGTATGATTGTGGTTTATGAAGTCCCACACCATATCGTCCACCTTGCCTTTAGCCCAGTGTAGGAAGTCTTCAGTAGTAGGCTCTAGATCAAAGACAGTCCACCGATCCAATTCAGCAGGATCAAACTCTCCAACTTGATACTGGGCACCGTGATCTCCACCATTCACCGCACCAACGATAACAGTACCTTCATGTAGGTAATGCCCATTGATCTTACGACTGTCAGTAAGTTCAAAGATACCTTGTCTTACTTCCATTGTTGCTCTATCGATCTCGTCCAAAAATAAGACTACTGGTTCGGTACAAGCAGTTACAAACCAGTCTGGTGGATTGAAGGTAGTACATTTGATACCATTGACTTGAACGTCCCTGTTATCGGGTAGTCCGAGCAAGTCACCCTCAGTCATTTGAGATGCACGTCTTTCGACTACTGGTAGTCCCATCCGTTTCGCTACTTGATAGACTGTTTCTGATTTTCCGATACCGTGTCTTCCTCGAATAAGAACTGGCTTTTTGATTGCTAGCACATATGGTGCTACTTTTGCGAAAGAAGAGAATGGAATAGCCATGACATGACTCCTTAGTTTTTTGTTTTTGGTTTGTAACTTTTCGTTACATTATCTATACGTTTGTGCTACTTGTTTTATTCAATGTTTTTCTTATGTTTTTCCTTTCTAGTATATTTGCTCTTATCTTTGTGGGATCCTCCACCATTACGCTGATGTGCATGTACAGCAAGCCAGTTACGTATTTTCAGTTTTTTCTTTTCCATCATCCACCACCTCCAGTATGCAATGTATTAAAGGGTACTCGCTTTGTTGCTTTCCCCTTATATACGTTTGGGCTAACTAGTTTATTCAAAGTTATTTTCTATTCATGCCCATCTGCCCAACTATCTATGAAACCTGTGATCCCTAGCCATTGGAGTGTCGTCATGTCATACTTGCTGAATACTATCTCCATTTCATCCGTGTAGCCTTCGATCCAGTCGCTAGGTAGGACGTGTTTTGCTCTAGAGACAACTTTCACATTGCTGATACCATTCCCATCATTCCTTCCGTATCTATTGACATTCATTTGAGTGTTGAAGTCATAGTAACTGTTTGTCATTGTGTTCGGTGCTTTTGGAGTATCATTGGGACTCATGAACGGAACCCCTATATCGCATTGGATATGTTCATGGTTTTGGTTTCGTCTTCCGATCGATTGTCCATTGATGCTTTGTAAGTTATGGCTTTGTGGTATCTTGCACAATACTGGGCTTTCAAAGAACGTCATTATGTTTTTCAAAGACTCTGCTTTTTTACCTCCGACTTCATCTCTCCATTTTATATCTTTTGCAGGTAGCAACGAGAAAACATTGATGCTATCCCAGTTTATATCAGTCACAATTGACTGCACTCGCCGTGTCTCTGATGGAGTTGATTTGCCACCTGTCCATGAACGTCCTGTAGCGTATTCAAAAGATATGATCGCACCTGTCGATAGTCCCTTAGCCTCTACATATTCTTTATAGAACCATTCACGGAAGTTTCTATTGGCTTTTTTAAGTTGAACTTTGTAGTATTCCATACTTGTACATTTTCGTCTAGTATGTCCAAGTTCTCCACAAAAGCCACAGATTTTGGCTGATGCTCTTCTCTTCTTTGTTCCTTTGCTTTTTTCTCTTGCTAACCTTCTATCAACCATTGCATTGGCTTTGGTGGTTGAAGTGAATAGATCACCCCAATGTTCCCCATTGATGTAGTAGAGAGATAAAGGGTTCTGCCAACCTGTGCCCACCGTTCCTCTATGATCCACATGAGTCTCTACGGAAGTAAGATAGTCTAGGGGTACAATGCCCTTTTGTAATGAGTTCCACACTAACTTGACGTGTGGGCAATTGGGTGCTGTATGTCTAACGTCTCTACAATATGAGCAACTCGAAGTTCGATTGTTAGAGGAAGTTCCGAGAACCTTTTTTTGTTGAATACCACGCATTGTGATCTCCTAGTGTGTAATGTTATTGTCTTGCTGTCTATAGTCTATACGCTTGTCTTACTAGTTTTATTCAATCTTTGTACAGAAAAAGTATCAAACTCTGTTCTGAGCATTATTGATCGGTATCCTACCATGTCTTCCATGAAAGAGACACACAGTAAGCCAGTGTATGGGTTAGGAGTCTCCCTTGGCATGTCTTTGGTGTCTGTTGACTCGAAGTGTAGCACCATACATTTTACGCCTGTATCATTGTGTGTCACTATGTCTCCAATGCTTAGGTAGTAGTATTCGCTTTTTGTCAATTTGTTTCTCCTTGTTGCTTGTGTTCTATTATACGTCTGTGCTTTCCCCTTTATTCAAAAAAAACATATCTTCAGCAAAAAACCTCCTTCTACACGTCATTCCCGAGATTGTTGTGAAGGCTACAGTATAACCATAGTCCTCGGGATTGTTTTGCCTTAAGTTTTTTTCTGCACTCACTACCACACCATTGACAAACTGTCCCGTGCTTAGTTGTAATTGAACTAAATCTCCAACTTCATATCTGTCTCTTTTTTCTCTACTTAAGATCGTCGTTCTAGCCATTACGCACCACCCTTTATCGCCAAGACTATCTCTTTGGTGTCAAAGTACGAATTGGCTTTACCTTGCTCATCTGTTATCCACATACGCTGACACTTGCTAGGTACTGGCTTTGGAGCGTACATATCAGTCAATAAGATATGTCCATCAAAGTTGTGCTTATTGACGTACTTTGTTGGTGCGTCAAAGCATGTACCACCCTGTAGAACACGATCCCAGTCTCTATTCTCCCCTTTCTTCCACACAAAGACTTTGCTTTCATCCACTTTTGTGTCAAACGGTATAACCGTAAAAGTCGCAAGTTTTGAAAGATTGTTCAATTCTGCGAAGAACTTCGCAAGCATTACATCAGACACCGATCCACTTTGATCGATAGAGATTGCAATGTTCGCAACCCTAGTAACCTTTGAGCCACTATGAATACGAGGATAGCGTCTGTTCAATCTACGAACCGTAGATCGCTTGTTTGCTTTTCGACTAGACTTGATGAAGTAGGATAGCATTTTCCTCCAGTCGATTGATGGTGTGAGGAACTTTTGGATCTCTTTGCGTACTTCTACTGATACGGTACCCCATCCCCTACCTCCTTGATTTGCCTCTTTGCTAGCCTTTTCTAGAATGTCTCTTAAGCGTTCTCGTGCCACTGCACCTTCGTCACCTTCCGAGGACTCGTCCCAACCACTATGATCATCTAGACTATCGGGCATAGCACTTCCACCATCATCACCATCAGCATCACCTTCACCATCTTTGCTTTTGCCTTTGGCAAACTGTGGATCTTCCTTGAGCATTTTAAGATATGCCTCGGCTGATAACCCAATAGGGTATTTCTCGAAAGGTGTGTCTTTCGCTGATGGAATACATCCATTTTCTGGTATTTCACCAATAAGGTGACTGTTGATTGCTAAGTCTGTGGCAACATTCCACACCTTAGACATACCAGTATCGGGCATTCTAGTTGTAACGTGTTGTAAAATAAGGTGATAGAACTCGTGCTTAAGAACACCCAACTTTTCCTTGTCTGTCAGTCCCATAAAAAAATCGGGATTGTAGAGCATTTCAAAGTATCCAGTAGCCGTATTTAGGCGAACTCCCGCTGTTGGGATTGCCGAACTTGCGGTTTTATCGACTCTTCTAGAGATAGATGCGAAGAACGGTTCAGATATCATCAGTCTCGCAGTATGTTTATTGAGATCAAACTTCTTAGACATTTTGTGTCTCCTTATTTTGTAGTTACAGTATATATACGATTGACTGTTATAGTTTATTCAACTTCTTTTTCAATAATTTGAACGTCAAAGTATCCACAGTCTTGCCCTAAGTACTGTTGTAACTGCTCAAAGCCAGTGACAGGCTGATCCTGTTCCCATCCATTGTCCATCAATGATGTGTAGTACTCTTTAAGGCAATCGTGTGCCATTTCAATCGCACGTTCCATAGTGCAAGCGAGCCTAAAGTCCCATTCATTTGACTCAATACAGTGTGACGTGATAAGATATACCTTTTTCATTTCCAACCCCTTTGTTTGTTGTTGTACATTCTATACGTTTCAGTTGAATGTTTTATTCAACATCTCCCCATATTTTTATAAAATAGTCTTCAAAGGCACGAATGATCTTGCCACCGATAGCAACATTGTAGACGCCATCTTGGTTTATACCATAATCTTCTGAGTCCTCTTGGACTCCGTCTGATACTACTATGCCTGTCAGCCCTCTTAGGCTCTTTGCTTGACAGTACTCTTCCGTAAGTCTGTTATCTAAGCCAATTATCCTAAAGCAAACACCTTCATTCATTCCTCTTTGCAACGCTCCATCTCCGACTCGGCTGACTTTCACTAGATCCCCTAAGGCTATTCTGTTACCATACTGTGGCACTGAGTTTTTCTTATCTAAAGTTATTCCGTTCATACTTACCTCTCTTTGTTGTTGTCTATCTTAAATACGTTTCAGACGATTGTCTTATTCAAAGACTTTGGTTTATTTTCGCCTGAAGTGCCATTGTTCTTTCTAGTTCTACTTTTGGATCATATTCTACGATATATCCTTTTGTAAAGGCAAACTCTCTTGCTACGTCAATGGAGTGAAAAACCTTTCCATCTCCATCCACACTAGGGACTAGACTGTCTAGTCCATATTGACAAACTGATAAGATCACTTTACTGTTTTTCATGAATGTGTAGGCTACTGAATAATTGCTAGCACAACGGTGGTGCTTTTTCGGATCGTATATTTGCATAATACCTCTTTTGTTACATGTATTGGTGCATTTCGTCTAAGTCGATCTTCAAGACATTATATTTCTCTGATAAGTTTAAGATAACATTGGTTACCCATTTGTCAGCCTCTTCATCAGAAAGCGAAAGATCGCTACCACTGATTGTCGAAGAGAGTTCCTTTATTGCCGTAACTAAGTTACTATAGTAATCATCGGTTTCAAAGTCCATGTTGTTTCTCCTTTTGTTGTATAGTCTATACGTTTCAGTTGAATGTTTTATTCAATGTTTTTTTTCTTTTACAGTTACATTATTGAAGTCGACAACGTATCCTTGCTTAAACAAGTTCCATATTGTTACGCAATCATTCACATCTTTCATTGCCCTGTGCGAACCTTCCGTGTCGAACCATTGTGGAAGTTCTTTTCGTATGTTGTCCATCGATACAGATTTAAAATCTGCCCATAGGAACTTTGCCATGCCTTGTGTGTCTAAGGACGTGAACCTAGGGCAATATACGCCTTGTCGTTTGCACTCTTCACGAATAAAGTTTATATCAAACTGCACATTGTGTCCGACGACTACGCACCCCTTCAGTCTTCCGAGTAGCCTTTCGCATGCCGATTTACTCCAGTTATAGGCACCTTGCCACTCTTCTTCGTTATAGCCATTGATCTCTAGTGCCTTTGAGTTTGCTAAGTCCATCCTACGGATCTTGAACTTGCCTTCGAACTCATATTCTATATCTGAATAAGTCATGAGTTCAACGTCATACATGTCATTGTCAATGATCTTGACTGCAATCTCAATGATCTCATTGTTGGTGGGATCAAGTCCTGTTGTTTCCGTATCTATAAAAGCCAATCTACCCATTGTTCTACTCCTGCCTGTTTGTTATTTCTCTGTCTATACGTTTCATCTCTTCTTTTTATTCATCTTCTTCGTCGATGTCTGTACGTGTCCATTCGCCATTCTCCTCTAGTCTCCAATAGCCATAGTGATATGTATCGACGTAGAAAGCACTCTCTCTGCCAACCCACTCAATGTTATAATGAAACTGGACTTGGTATAAATCATCGCCCATACATTGATCTTTAAGTCTTTCTAGTGTCCTAGAATCAATCGTACCATAACCTGATTCCTCTACCATATCCATTATCTCATCTAGTTTTTGTTTAATTAAGTAATTCATTGAGTTTCCCAATGTTGCGTTGTGTATATTCTATACGCTTGGTGATTGTCTTTTATTCAATCTTTTCCTACATTTCTGAGATGACTTGTATTTTGTATCCAACCGTGTTTGCCCATACTATCTGATCGTTCCTCTTGCCTACTGGAGCCATGAGGAACATCTGTCCCAACGCAAACATGTCTCTCCAAGTCTTTTCGCCATTCACATTGGTGTATTGCTGTGTACCCGAGATTATCCACTGGGTGCCATCGAGTATTTTTAGTACGACTCCCTCCGTTTCGGTTTGTTCTGTCCCTAAATGCTCATATAGATTGCCATGGCTTTTGACAGACACCAGATCACCTACTTTCATTTTTTACCACCTTTGTTTTGTTTACGAGTTGTTTTTGGTTTCTTCTTCTTTACGTTTCGTTTCTTCTTTTTATTCAAAACTTTTTCTAGATAATGCTTGTGGATCTTCTTATGCAAGTAGCAATGCCCCTTGGCACCGATACGATTGATCTTTATCCAACCTTCATCCATATCTATGTGGATAATCTCATATTCGTATGGCTCGCCATTCGACTTCGCCTTAAACTTATCACCTACTTTCATAAGTCTACTCTGTTACCCTTGCTGTCGACGAGTTCTGTGTTCTCAATACTATGTTCCATCAAGATTTCATAAATCTTCTGAAACAGTTCTGTCTCTAGATACTCTCCTGTAACGTACTGACTTACAGAAAACCCTTTAATTACATACTTTTTGTTAGTCTCAGTATCCTTGATATACAATTTTTTCATCTGTTCTACCTCTCACTTTTTTTTGTTGTCTGCGCTAAAGCCAATTGTTGCTTTTTCTTCTTTTTCTTCTTCTACTGGCTCCCCTTGTTGTCCCATCATTTGCCCTAACATCATAGGCAAGCCATTCATTGATGACATACTGCTCATCTTAAGCATTGCACCCATGAACTTATTCAAAAGATCGTCCGATACATTGATTGATATGTTGATTTCATTGGTTGATTTTGGTGTCTTTGCTTTACTCGGCATACTTATCTCCTAACAATGTTTTGTTTGTGTGTTATATACGTTTGGCTATCTTGTTTTATTCAGATATGGAACTTGAGTTTTCCCAAAAAGTTTTAAAGAAGTCTCGCAAAGGTATTGCATCACCCTGTGTTATGTTCAACTTATCTTGAATATAACTATGATGAGGAACCTCACCTTCATATACATACATAAAAGTTTGCCAATAGTCTAGCATGAACATGAAGTAACTAGGTTTTGATGGTGATCTTATCGCTGTTATCGTATATCTTGTTCCATTGTCTGGCTCGTAATAATGAGTTTTTCCCTCTAAGGCGTAGACTTTATTCATGTCGTTTCCATTGTTTTGTTGTTCACATCTTATACGCATGGATGGTTTGTTTTATTCAACTTTTTTCGAAATGATAGCCAATTTGCCCATTTTCATGTAAACTTTGACTAACACCTTATCTATAACAGACGGTGGCCAGGCACTGCCCACCTCTTGTAAATTATATAGATGGGTATATTCTTTTGTAACAATGTGTGGCTTATCTCTCCACTTTACCAAGTCACCCACTTTCACTTATCACCTCCAAGTATCCATCATAAAACCATTCTACATCCCCATCACCAAGTATAACTCTGAACATCTTCTCTCCGTTGTCCTAGTCTATACCTTGCTCCAAGATAATGCCATTTATCTTTCCCACTCCTATCTGCGGAAAAGTTACTAAATCACCTACTTTCATTTTGAACTCCGTTAGTTTGTCTGTTTCTGATGTTCATATATTGTACGAATGGGCATTAGGATTTATTCATTATTTCTAAAAAATATGCAACCTCCGTCCTAGGGTTTCCATGTATAGAGTCCATTCCAACCCATGCAACAAGAGGAAAACCTTTATTGGAGTTTTTGAAAGACAGCACTACACCAAATAATCTTTTCTTCCCTTTGAAACGTGCCAAGCCATTCGAGTCATTAAATCTTACTAAATCGCCTACTTTCACTGATCACCTCCAA
>Ga0114915_1000974_pt1 | contig 12603 bp, 10 predicted proteins | sample MalvirAntarct_55_FD_87288 | JGI IMG/M metagenome (GOLD analysis project Ga0114915, IMG submission 87288) | Marine viral communities from the Global Malaspina Expedition - Malaspina viral metaG Antarct_55 | ecosystem: Environmental > Aquatic > Marine > Oceanic | place: South Georgia Island...
CTAGCTATAGTTTACCGATAAAGCCAAGCCCTAATTTACCAAATGATACTGCTATTTCGCTTTATCCGTCACTGTGCTTTTTTGAAGCCACGCCAATTAGTATTGGCAGAGGCACCGATTTTGCGTTTCAGGTTATAGGTTATTCACCGGTTGCTTTAGGGGAGTTTAGTTTTACCCCGCGCGCTATTAAAGGCGCGGCCCTAAACCCTAAATTTAAAAACCAAGCTGTGCAGGGGCTCGACTTACGCCAAGCCACCACTAAAGGGTTAGATTTAAGCTACTTAATAAGTGCTTATAAGCAGCTTAATAATGATATTACGTTTTTTGAGCGCGCTGATTTTATGGATAAGTTAGCAGGTACCGATAAGCTGCGCTTAGCTATTGAGGCGGGGCAATCGGCACAACTAATAAAGCAAACTTGGCAGGCGGGGTTGATGCAATTTAAACAGCAAAGAGCACCTTATTTGTTATATGAGTAAAAGGCAGCTTATGTACTTATATTTAAAAAATAAAAATTATTACAGTATAAAAAAGTTATTAATAGTGGCTTTAAGTTTTATGCTGGGGGCATGTAGCTCCTCTGTAGAGCCGCTCGAGCCCAAGGCGCTATTAACGCAAAGTAAACTTGTTGAGCTGCCTAATGCGCAAGTAATTGTTACCTTTCCTGAGCCAAACCCTAGTAGCCGTGAGTATGTAAATAATCGCGGCACGTTTAAAGCCTATAAAGGCCATGGGCAGCTGTTAATTCAAAATCATAGTGCTAAAAGTGCCGACATTTATATAAATAATCAACTGCTTAATATTAAGCAATTGCTCGGCGCTAATACTGTGTACCAATATAGTTTAGCTAAGCTAACGCATAACGGGGTTAACACCTTTAAAGTTGCAAACATTCAACCAGCGGGAGCAAGTTTAACGCTGCGCTTTGCGTTTCCTACTTTAAATAAAGCGTCGCATCAGCAGGCTAATTTTAGTGAGGTAGATGCATTAATAGAGCGAGATATTAAAGCGGGTTTTCCTGGTGCTGTTTTAGCGGTAGTAAAAAGTGGTGAGTTAATTAAATTAACTGCTTATGGCGATGCAAAACAGTATCAACAGAACGATTTAATGCTATTACGCCCAGAGCCAATGCAAACTGATACCTTATTTGACTTAGCCTCTAATACTAAAATATTTGCTACCAACTTTGCATTAATGAAGTTAGTAAGCGAAGGCCTATTAAATATTAATAAACCAGTGCAATTATATTTACCAGAGTATCAAGGCGATGGTCGAGAGCAGCGACGCGTAAAAGATTTACTCACGCATAGCGCAGGCTATCCGCCGGTGTTTGACTTTCATCGTAAAGACAGTAGCAATGGCGATGTGTTTTACTCACAAAATAGCCATACTACAAAAAAGCTCTTACTTACCAGTGTGCCACTTAGCGCAAAATCGCTCGGGCAGCATGTTTATTCAGATATTGATTACATGATTTTAGGAGTATTGGTTGAGCGTATAACCGGTCTTTCACTTGACGATTACCTAGAGCAACAAGTATATGCGCCATTAAAATTGCATAACACTGTGTTTAACCCCCTTAAAAAAGGCTTTAATGCTCAGCAATTTGCCGCCACAGAGCTGGGTGGTAACACGAGAGACGGACGAATCAAATTTGATAATATTCGCACCCATGTTTTACAAGGCCAAGTACATGACGAGCGTGCGTACTATTCTCTAGGTGGCGTAGCAGGGCACGCGGGGTTATTTAGTAATGCGCCAGATTTAGCCATACTTTGTCAGCTACTATTAAATAATGGTGGTTACGGCGATAAGCAGCTTTTTAGTGCAAGTGCTTTGGCGCAGTTTTTAACCCCACAAAGTAGCGATGAAACCTACGGGCTGGGCTTTAGGCTTGCTGGTAATAACCAAGCAAGGCGTTGGCACTTTGGCCCTTACGCAAGCGCACAGGCTTATGGGCATACAGGTTGGACAGGCACAGTAACGGTAATTGATCCCGTTTACGACTTAGCGATTATTTTATTAACTAATGCGCGGCATACGCCAATTACAGGCTCGCAAAAAAGTTATCAATTTAGTGGTAAAAATTATGAAACTGCACAATATGGCTCGGTTGTTTCATTAATATACGAAGCGTTATTAAATCAATAAACTGACAGTATAAATAGCATATATCAATGTGCTTAGTGGTTTACTTAAATGGGTTTTGACTGTAAAACTTAAGCTAGATAACAAAGTGTAAAATATTTACCCCGTAAATAAGCACACTAAAATAAAGGTTAATTTATGTCTTGGTATTCTATTTTACCGCCGTTAATCGCCATTGCTGTCGTATTTTGGCGCAAAGAGGTCATTATGGCGCTGTTGCTTGCAGTGGCTTCGTCAGAGTTTTTACTCGCATTACAGGGGGAGGGCAGTAGTGTATTTAATACCTTTTTAAACACTATTGAACGTATTGTTAGCGTAGCAAGCTCGCCCGGCAATACCCGTATTTTAATTTTTAGTATTTTGATTGGTGCTTTGCTTGCCTACATTCGCGAGTCGGGTGGAGTAGCCGCTACCGTTAATATGTTAATGAACAAAGGTATAGCGAAAAGTAAGCGCCAAGTTGGCTTTTTAACTATGTTTACTGGCATTGCGGTGTTTATAGAGTCAAACCTGAGTGTACTTACTGCGGGTATTTTATCGCGCGGATTATTCGATAAATTTAAAATGAGCCGCGCCCGCTTAGCTTATATTATCGATAGCACCAGTGCGCCGGTATGTATTTTAATATTACTAAATGGTTGGGGCGCATTTGTACTAGGGTTATTAAGTAACTACGAGTTAGGTGAATCGGCTGTATCGGTACTTTGGGGCAGCGTAGGCTATAACTTTTACGCCATAATCACGCTTGTTATTGTTTTTTACACCATTGCGTTTGATAAAGTACATGGCCCAATGAAACAAGCTGAGCAAAAACTAGAGCTACAAACAACTGACTTAAAAGAAGAAGTAAAAGGCTCTAAAGCACGCTTTATGTTAGTGCCCCTTATTACGCTGATTGTTAGCATGGTGGGCTTTATGTTTTACACAGGTAACGGTGTATTGGCAGAAGGTAGTGGCTCAAAGTCGGTATTGTATGCAACCGTTTTAGCCATAGTTGTAGCTTACTTTTTAATGCTAGCATCACGCCAATTTAGCCACCATAAGTTAGTTGAAACAGGCTTTAAAGGGATGGGCGAATTACTGCCATTAGTAGGCATTGTATTGTTATCGTTAACTTTAGGAGCAAGCTTAAAAGAGTTGGGTACTGGTGTGTTTGTGGCATCTTTAGTGGGCGATTACCTCCCTATTTACTTGGTGGTACCGGCACTGTTTTTAACCGGTGCGGTTATGTCGTTTACTACGGGGACATCGTGGGGCACCTTTGCAATTTTAATCCCTATTGGCGTGCCGCTTATTCAAGCATTGGGTTTGCCGCCGTCGTTGGTATTAGGTGCTATTCTAGGTGGCGGTATATTTGGCGATCACTGCTCGCCCATATCCGACACCAGCGCAGTATCGGCAATTGCATCGGGCTGCGACTTACTTACTCACGTTAAAACCCAGCTACCCTATGCCTTGTTCGCTGGTGGCCTGACACTTATAGCCTACTTAGTAACAAGCATAATTGTTTTATAAGCGCGTTTATGATTACTCATTTTGAATGACAAAAAGCCTGCAAATTTGCAGGCTTTTTGTTTATACGTAGGTCGGATAAGCGGCGCAGCCGCGCCATCCGACAGGTCAGCTACTTACAACGCATTTAAGCTGTGCTCTAGCATTGCGGTAATTTGCTTTACTATTTTTGCTTCCGTTTTCGGCTCAAACTGTTGAATTCTGGGTGTGTGAATATGGCCTGTTGGAATGGTTGAATTAAGTTGATTACGAAGGCGTATACTGCGATACGAAATTTCGTTAGACAGGTATCCACCGCCAGAGCCATTTACGGCAATGCTATTTTGCAGCTCGGCAAGTGTTGCAGGCTCGTAAGTTTTTTCTAAGGTAGTGATTTTATGATTATCAATAACCTTATACGGCCCTTGTGCTTGCTGCATATTTGCCACGGGAAGGCTAAATTGTACAAATTCGTTACCTGGCAGTGGCTGGTTATTTAAACTTGGGAGCAAGGGAGCTGTTTGTGTCCCGCCAAATATAATATTGGCATTGTCTGGGGCAGTTACGCTGCGGCGCTTACCGGGAAATCTTTCTAAATCAAAATCTTTGCGACCCATGCTTACAGTAACAATCATATCGACATTATTCAGGGCGTAATAGGGCGCGAGGAGTGCTTCGATTATACCTTGATCAAAGTCGGCATAACGAACGGGCACCATAACGGTGTTAATTTCAGCGCTAATGCCTTGGTAGTTAATTACTTGACCATCTAGTAAGAGGGCAGCAACTCCAGATGGATTACTTTGATTTATGTTTTTATCTAATAAAAAGGGGTCAAAGCCGGTAAGGATAATTTTTTTAGTACTGCCTTGAGTAAAACTGAGATCGTTATGACCGCGACTGCCTTTTTCTAACTGAGTTAAAAGGTTATTTTGCTCAGCAACTGAGAGGGTAAATTTTGGCTTAACAGAGCGAATTATTTTACTTGAAAGTAATCGTGCCCAGTAAAGCTCGCGATCATCGTAGTTTTTAGTTGTAACAATACGTTGTTTGGCGTTTAACCATAATTGACTTGAATAATCAGCGATTAAGTCAGTTGCATGCTGAAAGTTGTTAAGGCTTTTCCATTGCTGTTCAAATTGATTCACCTCATCAGCAAAGGCCATTAGCACCTGAGGCATGGCGTGGGTAGCGGCTTCAATTCGTTGCTCTTCGGTTGTTAAATTGTTACTCAAAACCGAGCAAGAAGAAAAAATTAAACTTGAAGCAAATAGTAGTTTAAGCATGGTAGTCCTATACAGTTACAGCGATTATTTGGTTACTATCCTACGCATCTAGACGCAGTGCAAATTAATTCGTTGGCTAACCATTGATTAACAGCTACTAACGTTGCAGAGGGCTAATAGCACTAATGCTGTTGTTAAATCAAAAAGAACGCAAATAGATTTTTCGATAAGTGGATTGTTTAGTTACAATGGCGGCAGTTATATTTTGTTCACTTAATTTTAGGCTGTTATGCAACTCATTGAAATAAATAAAGCGCGTTATCGTAAGCATTTAAACCGTGTTATTGCCGGTTGTGCTGTGGGTTTAGCTGTTGGGAGCTTAGCTATATCGCAAACGCTGATTGCTTTGTTTCCTGATGAGAGCGGCACTCACTTTCATTGGAACGTAACGGGCGTTGTTATTAGCGCATTAGGGCTTGCGTGGTTACTTAATAAATACCGCACGCATCCGTTTATGATTGAAGTGGTGTATGTGTGGGAGCTTAAACAAGCGCTTAATAAAATAACGCGTAAAATGGCGAAATTAAAGGCTGCAGGGCGTGAAGGTAATAGTGATGCGCTATTGGCTATTCATTACAGTTACGCGGGCTCTAAATTGTTATGGCAGCTCGATGACAATACAATCACTATGGATGACTTAGCAATTAAGCAAGCTGAGCTGGATAGTGTGGCGGCTAAGTATAATTTAACACTTGATGCCAATGACTATGATGCAAGTATTTTAAAGAACTTTTAAAGCAATTTTAAAACGATTTTAAGTATTAAATAGCTTTTTTAATTAGCGTATTAGTTGCGCTTTTTTCTTCTGATAAGGGTTTAACATGAGTTTAATTGTTTATGGCGTACCTCTTTCTCCTTATGTACGCAAGGTGTGTCTGTGTTTGGCTGCAAAGCAGTTAGATTATAAGTTAGAAATAGTGTCGCCGTTTAATCAACCGGCTTGGTTTTTTGAGTTAAATCCATTAGGGCGTATACCAGCGCTTAAAGATGGTGATTTAGTGCTGGCTGATTCGAGTGTTATTTGCCAATACCTTGATGATAAATACACAGGGAATACAGCATTACTTGGCGACACTGTCGAGCAGACTGCTCAGGTACGCTGGTTAGAAAAATATGCTGATTATGAACTTGCCCCATTAACTACTTTTACTGTGTTTCAACAGCGAGTAATTAATTTAGGTATGCAAAAAGTATGTGATGAAAGTTTAGTAAAGTTGGCTATGAATGAGCAGTTACCACCGCACTTTGACTACCTTGAAGGCGTGCTAGGTCATAATGATTACTTTGTAGGTAACGCGTTAACCCTTGCTGATATAGCGTTTGCGTCGCAAATAATCAATATGCAGCATGCGGGCGAGCAGATTAATGCACAGCGCTGGCCAAATTTAGCTGCACTTTTTGAGCGTGTAAAAGCATTACCAGCAATGCAAACTTTATTACAAAGTGAGCAGGCTATGCTTGCGTCAATGCAATAGTGTTTAGGTTATTTAGTTCAGTAATTAACAGCGTTTAGTTTAGAGGGAGGCTCTATGAAAAAAATACTGGTTGTGTGTTTAGGTAATATTTGTCGATCGCCTACAGCTGAAGCGGTATTAAAAAAACGTGCTGAGCAGTTAGGTATTGCCGTTAAAGTTGATTCGGCCGGTACTATAGGTCATCACGAAGGCAATTCACCAGATAGCCGATCTATGCAGGCGGGCGAAAAACGAGGTTATAGCTTCAAAGGGATTTATTCGCGTAAAGTGCGCAGTAGTGATTTTACTGAATTCGATTTGATTTTAGCCGCCGACAAACAAAATTTAGCCGATTTAACTCAGCGTTGCCCAGCACATTTACAGTATAAGCTTGCACTGTTTTTAGAGTTTGGTGAGCAGGCTGTAAGTGCTATTCCCGATCCTTATTATGGTGGGGACGATGGTTTTGAAAAGGTGCTAGATTTAATTGAAGCAGCAAGTGATAAAATATTAGCTAAATTAACAGCCAATGTTTAAGTAATGGCTTTGTGCGTTACAGTGAATTAATAAAGGCGCTAAATTGCGCCTTTTTTTATTAGAAAATTTATGATTACTTAGCGAGAAAACCCTGTGATCTTTAGTCGCTGGATAGTTCACTAAGTTATCGGTTAATTTTGAAGTCGAGCCGTACTTGGGTTTTTGCTGTTACAGGTATGCCATCTTCAAATTTAGGAGCATAGCGCCATTGCTCTACTGCTTTTTTTGCCGAGTGCTCAAAAGTTACGCCGCCATTTGAATCAAGCACACTCACGTTTTTAACAAAGCCTGCGGTGTCTACTTCAAATTCCATAACTACACTGCCATCTTTACCTTGGCGTGCTTTGCCCATAGGGTAGTCAGGATTAACACGATAAAGCGGGGTTTGTTCTTGGCTTTCTTCCCAAGGCACCATTTTAGCAATAGCTAAGCAGTGCTTAGTTGCTTGCTCACTTTCGCCTTGCTTTTCGTATAGTGCTATAAGCTTAGAGTGAGCGCTTAGCTCGGCGCTGTGATCGTAGCTTAAGTTATTATCAAATACGGTGACTATGCGGTTTAACCTTGTAATTGCTGAATCATATTTTTTACGACCTTCATCAAACGAGGCCATTAAAAAATCTGATTTGATACGCTCTACAGCGTTTTCAGGTAAGTTTGCTTGGTAATACTCGTCAGCTTCTTCGGCGTAGTGTTTAGCAGAACGGTATTTTTCTGGCACAAACTTTTTAACTAACAAAGAGGCTGCAGCAAATTGCATGTCGGCTACAAATCTTGGTTTTTTAAGCTCCTTTGCTATATCAACTATACGTTCCAATTGGCTATCGGCCTGACGCGCTGATTTAGTATTGCTTGCCATACCTAGTAAGGCGTCTATTGTCTCGACTGAGCTTTCACCATGATTGTTAGCTAAAATATTGTACGCCTGTTTATACAGTTCGTAGCGTTTAGCTTCGTCTTCCTGGTTAAATCCGCTGATAGCTTTAGCGTAATTAATGGCTAAATTTGCGGTGTTATCTGCGTTATCGCCATATACTTTAGCACCTAAAGAGTAAGCGAGTTTGGCAGCTTGTTGTATGTTTTCGTTGGTATCTACGGCGCTTAAGTAATTTTGGTACGCTTGAGAAAATGCAGTGTTTGCATTTGTAGCTTCGCTTGCAAAAGCCGATGTAGTAATAACTGAAAGGTTAAGGCTAAGCAGTAAGGCGAGTTTATGTGGTTTCATAATGTTCCATATTATAATTATTATACTTTTTAACACATTAACAATTTACTTATAATTAGTCATGAATTGATGTAAATAAAGGTAAACAGTAAGGGCTTTAGTGAGAATTATATATTGTAATTATGCATTGATAATTAAGCTTCTCGTCGCCATATAATTGCAATAAATACCCTTGGATTTCGATCTTTTTGTATTCTTTTGTGATAATATCACTTCATTATCGTGTCGTAGTTATTTAAATATTTGGATTTGTCGTGGCGCAAGTAAGAGCAAGAGTTCAGCTTAATGTTGGCAAGAACAGTGATATTCCCGCTGAAATTATCTCGTTTACTGATTTAAAAGATGGCAAAGAACATATTGCTATGGTGTTTAACAACGCTGATACAGAGCAAGATGTACCGCTTATTCGTATGCATTCAGAGTGTTTAACGGGTGATGTATTTTACTCGTCGCGTTGTGATTGCGGTGAGCAGTTAAATGAGTGTATTGAAATGATGCACGAGCAAGGCGGTATTTTATTGTATTTACGCCAAGAAGGTCGTGGTATTGGTTTGTATAATAAAATAGATGCTTACGTGTTGCAGTCGCAAGGTATGAACACTTATGAGGCAAATAATCATTTAGGTTTTGCCGATGATTTACGTGATTTTTCGGATGCGGTGCTAATGCTAAATGCGCTTAATTTACCCCACGTTAAATTAATGACCAATAACCCTAAAAAGCTTAATGCACTAAGAGATGCTGGTATTACGGTTGATTCGGTTGTGGGTACGCACGCACACATTAAAGCCGGTGTTGCGGGTAATAAAGCGTATTTAGAAACCAAAATTAAACATGGCGCGCACATGTTAGATATCAAAAAAATTAAAAAACCTTAAATTAAGAGTAACTATGTCTACACAATTACGAGTTTTTAAGGCCGATGCTGCCCTAAAGTGGTTTAAAGCGGGCTGGCTTATTTTTAAAACCCAGCCGCTTACTTTTATTTTTATGCATTTATTTATTGGTATTGTTGGCCTGTTGTCGTTATTTTTACCGCTATTACAAGTGGTAGCGGCTTTAGCTACGCCATTTTTAACCGCAGGATTTTATCAGGCTGTGCTTACTAAGCAGCAAGGCGGTAAAATTATGCTCGCTGATATTCTCAAGCCCATTACCACTAAAGGTAATCGTTTAGGTTTACTGCGTTTGGCTTTGTACCAAATGGGTGCGGGTATTTTAATGGCATTATTAGCAAACGGTTTATTTGCCGATGCAATTGCGGTTATGGCGCAGCCAGATTTAGATCCTAATATGGCAATTAGCCAAATGTTAGAGAGTATTTCTATGGCAAGCGTGGTGCTATTTTTATTAGCGTTGTCGGTTTATTTAACTGCATTCGCTTACGCGGTTCCATTAGTTTACTTTAATAAAGAACAGCGCATTTTTAGCGCTCTTAAAAACTCCTTTATGGTGTTTTATTATAATATTTTACCGCTAAGCGTTTATGCTATTATTTGCGGGTTATTTATTGTGCTTTCGATGTTTTTATCGTTCTTACCCTTGTTGGTTTTAATGCCTATTTGCTACATTAGCTTTTTTGTATCTTATCAAGCTATTTTTATGCCGGTTGTACCACCAAGTGACGATAGCAATATTACGCCATTAAGTAGTGAATCTAGTGGGCGTTTTGACGCTTAATGGATGATAAGTTAAAGCAGAAATTAAAAAACTATGTACTTTGGTTGTTATCAAGGCAAGAATATTCACGCCGAGAATTAACGTTCAAATTACAAAAAAAAGAAGCCACAGATGAGTTTATCGAAACCTTGCTTGATTGGTGCGAAAAGCACAATTTTGTAAACGAGCAACGTTACTGTGAAGGCTTTGTTAGAAAACACATATTTAAATGCCATGGCTTAAGGCGCATTCAAAGCGAAGCTATGGGCAAAGGGATTGACCGTTCATTACTTGAAAAAGTAATTGAAGAGCTTGAAGTAGATTGGTTTGAGCTGGCGCAGGATGCGTACAATAAAAAATATTCAAATACACCGGCAGACCTCGAGTACAAAGACAAGGCCAAGCGCGTGCGCTACCTAATGTATAGAGGCTTTAGCTACGATGAAATCGATTTTGCAATGCAAGCACAGTAAATACGGGTGAGACCTTCACATGCAGCACATGACTACCGCACAAATTAGACAACAGTTTTTAGACTTTTTTGCCAGCAAACAACATCAAGTTGTTCCTTCAAGCTCGCTTATACCGGGTAACGATGCCACTTTGTTATTTAACAATGCCGGTATGGTGCAATTTAAAGATGTATTTTTAGGCGCAGAAAGCCGCCCTTATACGCGTGCGACTAGCTCGCAGCGCTGTGTACGTGCTGGCGGTAAACATAACGATTTAGAAAACGTTGGTTATACTGCGCGTCACCATACATTTTTTGAAATGTTAGGTAACTTTAGTTTTGGTGATTACTTCAAGCAAGACGCGATTAAATTTGCGTGGAAGTTTTTAACAGAGGAAGTAAAGCTACCTAAAGAAAAACTGTTAGTTACTATTTACCATGACGATGAAGAAGCGTTTAACTACTGGTCTAACGATATAGGCTTACCTGCAGATCGCATTATTAGAATTGCCACTGCAGATAACTTTTGGTCAATGGGTGATACCGGTCCGTGTGGCCCGTGTTCTGAAATATTTTACGACCATGGCGAGCATATTTGGGGCGGTCCTCCTGGATCACCTGAGGAAGATGGCGATCGCTTTATCGAAATTTGGAACCTAGTATTTATGCAGTACAACCGTCAAAACGACGGAACTATGCTGCCACTACCTAAGCAATCGGTTGATACAGGTATGGGGCTTGAGCGTATTGCTGCTATTTTACAAGGCGTTCATTCAAACTATGAAATTGACTTATTTAAAGGCTTAATTGCCGCTGCTGCAAGTGTTACTAACGCACAAGACATGGACGACAAATCACTACGCGTAGTGGCGGATCATATTCGTTCGTGTGCATTTTTAATCTCTGACGGGGTTATGCCATCTAACGAAGGCCGTGGTTATGTACTACGTCGTATTATTCGCCGTGCTGTTCGCCATGGTAATAAGTTAGGTGCACAAGGTGCCTTTTTCTATAAATTAGTAGCTGCACTTATTGAGCAAATGGGCCAAGCGTACCCAGAGCTTGCAAAGCAGCAAGAAATTATTGAAAAAGTATTACGCATTGAAGAAGAGCAGTTTGGTAAAACGCTAGAGCGTGGTTTAGCTATTTTAGAAGAAAGCTTAAGCGACCTTAAAGGTGATGTAATTCCTGGCGACTTAGTATTTAAACTTTACGATACTTATGGCTTTCCTGCGGATTTAACTGCAGATGTGGCGCGTGAGCGTCAAATGACGATTGATAATAAAGGCTTTGAAGAGTGCATGGCGGTGCAGCGTAAAACAGCGCAGCAGGCCGGTAAATTTGGTGCCGATTATAACGATCAATTAAAGTCAGACAAACAAACAACTTACAAAGGCTACACCACCACTAGCCATAGTGCGACTGTGGTTGAAGTGTTTGCTGGCAGTGAGTCGGTTTCATTACTAGAAGATGGCCAAAAAGGCATTGTAATACTAGACCGTACGCCATTTTATGCAGAGTCGGGCGGCCAAGTTGGTGATACAGGTGTAATTAGCGTTGCTGGTGGCGAGTTTACAGTAACTAACACGACTAAATTAGGTAATGCATTTGCACACCACGGTATAGTACAAGGCCGTATTGGTCTTAACGATAAAGTAGAAGCAACAATTGATGACGCACGCCGCGAACGCATCAAGAAAAACCATACTGCGACGCATATATTACACGAAACACTACGCCAATTATTAGGCGAACATGTAGGTCAAAAAGGCTCGCTAGTTCAAGCAGAGCGTTTGCGTTTTGACTTTTCACATTTTGAAGCTGTTACCAAAGAAGAATTACGCGAAATTGAACGTGTAGTAAACGATGAAATTCGTTGTAACTTTGCGTTAAGTACCGAGCTTATGGCAATAGATGACGCTAAAGCAAAAGGTGCAATGGCGTTATTTGGCGAAAAATACGATGACGAAGTACGTGTAGTTACTATTGGGGACTACTCTATTGAGCTTTGTGGTGGTACACATGTTGAACGCGCAGGTGATATTGGTTTATTCAAAATAGTATCTGAAAGCGGTATTGCTGCGGGTGTTCGTCGTATTGAAGCGGTAACCGGCGCTGACGCGATTGCCTACGTGAGTGAGCAAGAGCAAAAGCTAAATGATGTAGCTGCTGTAGTTAAAGCCGACAGCGCGTCAGTACTTGAAAAAGTAACTGCGCTGCTTGATAAATCAAAACAGCTAGAAAAACAAATTGCGCAACTTAACGATAAGCTAGCAAGTGCTGCGGGTGCCTCATTACTTGATTCAGTAGTAGAAATTAACGGTATTAAGCTATTAATAGCCAACGTTAAAGGCA
>Ga0114915_1000979_pt1 | contig 12549 bp, 5 predicted proteins | sample MalvirAntarct_55_FD_87288 | JGI IMG/M metagenome (GOLD analysis project Ga0114915, IMG submission 87288) | Marine viral communities from the Global Malaspina Expedition - Malaspina viral metaG Antarct_55 | ecosystem: Environmental > Aquatic > Marine > Oceanic | place: South Georgia Island...
CAATGCAATGTATGAAGACATGGCTAGGTCAGCTTTAACCAACTCTCGTTGGCGTTTTGCTACAGATCAGGCAGTGTTAAACAGATTGGCGGATGCGCCAACTGGACGTTGGTTGGCTGCATATCAGATACCATCAGATTCGATTATGTTGTCTGCCGTTACTGTTAGTGATTACCCAATCAAGTACGACACCTACGGCTCTAAGGTTTTCTGCGACTCTGCTTCTTCAGACATAGTTATTGCTGATTACGTTTTCCGCACTAATGAAGTTGACTGGCCTCCTTATTTCGTAACGGCTGTTGAGTACATGATGGCTGGCGTACTAGCAGTTTCTATTGCTAGGGATAATCAGCTTGCTCAACTCATGGAGCAAAAGGCTAACTACCAAATGATTCAAGCTCGACGTTTGCATTCTCAAACTCAGACTGCGCGCAAGCTGGATACTTCAAGGTTTATTGCTGAAAGGCGAAGTTAATGCAAAAGGTTAGAGTGCCTATAAACAGCTTCCAGTATGGCGAAGTAAGTGATTCTTTAGTTATGCGTACGGACACTGCTATATATGCTGCCTCTGCACAACGTGTCGAAAACTTATTAGTAATGGCCGAAGGCTCTGTAAAGAAACGAACGGGCCTTAGGCACGCATATACTTATAATCTAACCTATAGCTCGTCAGATCCGGTCAAGTCCTACTTGGCCAGTTTTGTTTATGACGACAACGAGCAATACATTGTATCAATAGAGCAGTCGCAGCTTCGTTTTTTTAGGATTGTTGATGCTGATACAATATCACTTGTTGATACTGTAACCACAGATGTTAACAGCACTGGCCTTCCGTTTGACCAAGATTACATAAAAGAGTACACTACGGCGCAGTATGGTGATGTAATGTTTATCTGCCATCCGCTGATTGCACCTCGCGTAATTACAAGAACAAGCCTAACTAACTTTGATGTAAGCACATTTACTTTTGACTCACGCCCTGATGACAAGGTTATTTTTCAACCTTACTATCCGTTTCAATCGCAAGGTGTAACGCTAGACCCTAGCGCAATCAGCGGCGACGGAATAACTTTAGTTACCAGTTCAGCATACTGGGACATCACAGGCTCAGTTGCGGGTGGCGCTGGCAGTAACAGCAATGATTTTCTTTCTTCTAAGCATATTGGGGTTACAGTTAAGTATCACGACACTGAAATAGAAATTGTAAGCGTCCAGTCGGCAACCTCTGCTAAAGGCAATGTTGTTGGCACAACGCAAGTTCGCCTAGCTGTTGTAAACCCATTAAGAACAGTTAGCGGGACAACAACGGTTGAGGTTACTCACTTAGGTCATGGCTTTGCTGGTGGCGAAACTATTGTTATCTCAGACGCGTCCGCTACAGGTGGCATAAACACAACTAACATTAATGGTTCAAGAGTTGTTGCTACCATTATTGATGAAAACACATACACCTATCCGGCTGGTGGCACTTCTAGCTCGTCTGCAGATGGGGGTGGTAATGTTAAAATAACTACACATGCCCCTACTGTTGGTTGGTCAGAGCAAGTTTTTTCTGCAAAGCGCGGCTTTCCCGCTGCTGTAGTGTTCCATGAAAACAGGTTGGTTTTTGGTGGTACAATAGCTCAGCCTGATACAATATGGATGAGCAAGATTGGTAACTTCTTTAACTTTGATGTTGGAAAGGCAGAAGACATAAACGCAATCAGCCTTACAGCAGCTACGGGTGAGGTTAATGAAATACGTTATTTGGTTTCAAATAGAGATCTTCAAGTCTTTACAGCGTCAAACGAATTGTACGTTCCAACTTACTTAAACCAAGCAATCACTCCTGCAAACGCGCAGATTAGAAAGCAGACGCCATTTGGTGCTGAGTTTGTTCAACCGGCATCAATAGATGGTGCTACAATATTTGTGCAGTATGGGGGTCACTCAATCAGAGAGTACCTATACACCGACACAGAGGACGCCTACACGTCTGTTTCCGTTTCTACGCTGGCATCGCACCTAATTGACTCTCCGCTGTCCATGGCTGTCGTACACGGCGGCTTTGGGCTTTCTGACTCCATAGCTTTCGTAACCCGTACCAACGGTGAGGCGGCTATGTTTTCCTCTAATCGTGCAGAAAAGAGAGCTTCCTGGAGCCGAGTAACAACAAGTGGAAGGTTTGCTGGGGCCATCGCAGTACATAATCGGATCTTTGTTAACGTGTATGACGAGTATAACAAGCTTCAGCTATGTGAATTTACTGGTGATATAGGCTTAGATATGTACATATACAAAGCCATCCCTTCTAATAATCTTGTGGATGTAAGCGATCTTTATGCCAACACTCAGATAGTAGATGTACTGGCTACAGACGGCACAACAGTTTCACACATTGGTTCCTTTACTACAAACTCCGCAGTTAAAATTGATATTAGCGCACACGCTGGTAACGGGTACACCCATGTATATGTAGGCAAGAAGTTTACAGCTAAGTTAATTACCAACGCCATTGATGTTAATGCAGGCAATGGAGCCGTTAGTGGGGATGTTCGTGGTATCAGCAGCGTAGTCTTAGACGTAAAAAATACACGTTCAATAAAGGTAAACGGAAGTAGTTTCTCAAGCCTAGCTGGCTTTAACGGTAAAAAAGAAATCAGGGTTTTGGGCTACAGTAGAGACCCTCAAGTTACGATTGAGCAGAACGATCCTCTGCCATTCCAAGTGAACGGTCTAATAGCGGAGTTAATCATCTAATGATATTTCAATTCTTAACAATGATTATGACTGCTAATGCTCAGTTAGAGGAGGGCAGGCAGGCCAAAGCTACTGCTGAACGCAATGCTTTTAATGTTGATACTCAAAGAAAGATGAGCCAGCTTGAAGCTAAACAACGGCACAATGACAGGCTAGAACTGTATCGCTCTAACTTTTCATCTAATGTTGCAGCCTTTGCCGCAACTGGCCGTGACGTTGGTGATTATGCTAATACAACTCAAAGCGGATCAAGCGTTGCTGCTTTCTTAAAACGTCAGCGAGAGGTTGCCACTGATGATACTTCACGTTCTGACATGATGGGAAGAGCTGAGGCATTAAGGTATCAAGCTCAAGCCGCCGCTTATAGAGCGCAAGGTCGAGACTCATTAGTTGCCTCAAGATACAGAGCCTTTACATCAATAGCCTCTGGCTTAAACGACATGTCTAAAACAGCAGCAAGTAGAGGTGGCTTCTAATGGCAGTTATTAAAGAGTCCAGACAGTTTAAGATAGGCCCCGTAGGTGTAGCCAGAGCTTCCGATTTAAGGGAATCGAGCCGTGCATTGTCAGAAGCCCTTAGTACAGTTGGTAAAATACAATACGAAAGGGCTGCAAGGAGTGCTTTAAAAGTTGGCGAAGAAGCTGGCGAGTCTGCTATTATCATTGATCCAGAAACTGGTCTTCCTCAGCCCCTTATACCGCCTAAAGGTTTTGGATCTATTGCAAGTGACGCTTATGATAGGGTGGCTAGAAACAGGTTTGAGTTCTCAATACAAAATGAGATAGAGCTTAAAGGTAAAGAGCTTGCTGCTAAGTACGCAAACAACCCTAACGGCTCTGCTTTATACCATCAGACTATGAGCGACTACGTTGAGTCTATGACTGAGGCCGCAGAGGGGGCAGGCTACAAGTCTTATATTGCTGACACGGGCACTGCTTACCGCGACTTAACTACTCAAAAGCTTGCTGTACAACAGCAAGAACGTGAGCGCGCTGAAATGATAAACTTTGCTAAGACGGCTTTTACTAAAGGTACAAATTCTGTAGAAGCATTGTACGCTTCAAATCCAAAAGAAGCCGCTGTTATAGCCCAGCAGTCACTTCAAGGTATTAAAGATGCCGTAGCTTCTAATCTTTTACCTAAGTCATTTATTAAAGCAGCAGAAACAGATTTAATGATTTCTGAGGCAAGGGGTATGATAAGGGGTTTAAGTCAAAATGTAGACCCAGAAGATCTTGCTCGAATAGAATTTGCTTTTGATACTGCAAACCCATCCTTAGTCCCTGAGGGTTACAAACAATTTGCAGATATGATTGAGAGTTTTGGAACTGATCTTGCATCTATAGAGTTAGTTGCTAACTTTGCTACAGAACACTTAAGACCTATAGCAATTCTTTCTGCTGAGAGGATAAGAGAGCAAGAAAAAGTTATTACAGAAAGACAAAGAGAAAATGTTTTTTCTTTAGCTGGTGGCGTGGACGCTGCTGGAAGAGATGTTGAAAGATCTATACGAGACAGCTTTAACTCAGACTCAGAAATAGACACTTCTGTTGCTGTTAACCTTTCAATTAAAAATGCTAATAGGCTTGATTTTCAATCAGAACAGGCTTTTCTTGATTCAAAAAACAACCCAGCAAACGCTTCGCTAGCTCAACAATTCGCTACTACTGCTTTAACTATTCGATCAGCATCGGCTAAATCTATTTTGCTTGGAAATAATAAGTCGTCTGGTAAGTTTGACCCACAAAGTATTACTGGAATAATACAATTCCTTGATACGGGAGATCGCTCTAGTATTAAAGGTTTAAGCGCTAGTTCATCTCTAACAGTAGAAATGCTTTCTAAAGTAATTAAGTCTGATAAAACTGGTACAGTTAGAAAAGAGGCTATTTCACTTCTTACAACCATAATGGATGCTGGTGATAAAGAAGAGGCTATAAGTCTTGAGCTTGGGTCTAGTGAAGTTTCATTAATAAAAAACAAAATCCGCTCTTTACCTTTTGGTGAAGGACTTGCTGCTGTAAATGACCTTATAATTAAGATTAACGAATCTGGAGAAACAATAAATTCTGCCCGCAAAAACAATCTTAACGATATTGCTGATGCTGAGGTTGCAGCGCTTCTTGAAGAAACAGTTGCAATAACAGAAGCAACTATTGACAGAAGCCTAAAGGGTTTAACAACGGCTCAATCTACGCAACAACTTGCAGCCGTTCAAGCTAGAGATCCTAAATTATCTCCTACTAAAGAAAGCAAAGAAGCACTTGAAATGCTTATAGCTCTTGAAGGAGCTTACCCTAAAGACGGCAAGTCTACAATTTGGTCTAAGACTGAATCAGCAACAAAAAGTTGGAGAAACGGCGGGGCTAAGTACCATGACGCGCAAACAAAGTTGCAACTATTAAGTGACCAAGACGCTGCTAAAGCGCTGATAGCAGGTATGAACATTCCAAATATAAAATTTGCTTTGACAGGTTTAGATGCAGAAAGTTTTATTGAATCAACTGCAAATACCTTTGGTGAAGAAAGTTTTAATATTCTTACCACTCCAAACGCAACTGAAGAAACAGTGACGCAAGCGCAAGACGCTCTTAGGTCTTCTGCAACTAAATTTTTATTTAGAAGACTTCTTGCTACAGATTTAAATGAAACCCAACTTGAACAAGTTGTCCCTTACTTTAACAATTCTGGCAGTGGCAATGATTTAACCGCAGAGCAAAAATCTTTAATAAAAGGAATGTCTGGATACTCTAACAGAGTTATAAGTAAAGATCTTACAAAAAGTTTGCAGTCCGATATGAAAGGCTCTCTTGCTGAAATCAGATCAAAGCTTGCTAAAGATGCAATAAAAGAAGAACAGCGTTTAGTTGATATACGGCTAATGGGTGGAGGTGGAGATTTAACGGTTAAGTCTGACCGAGTTGCTATGGATAGAATTGAGATTGCTTTAGGATTAGACCCGAACCAATTTAACTCTATGACACCAGACCAGCAGGGAACGCTTTTACAATTATACCAAAGCACACCATCTAATAACCTTCTCTCTAATCTTGACAGAATGGTAAACGGCCTCCCAGTAAAAAACGGAGATTCAATACTTAATATTTATTCTCTTATGTCTAATGGACTGTCGGAAACAGCTACCGCTGGTGTAGATTATTTTGGAAGCACTATAACAGATGAAGATAAAGAATTATTAAACGATGCGTTTTCTGTAGTTAGGCTTGGTGAAGGTGAAAGCGCTCAAGAGGTTCTTGGTAAATTAATAGCAGGAAAGAGTGATCCGCAATCTAGGGATCATCTACGGAATGTTTTAGAAGCAACGGGAAGTTCAACGGCTTTTGCAATATCTGTTGTAGATGATTCATTTGTAGGAGTGGAACTTGCTCCTTTGGTTGAATACCTTGGGCTTACGGGTAAAACTACAGGGCAAATAACAAATAGATTAAAAGCTATTGTAGATGAAAAGTATCCAGTATCTCCTAATATAGTTGACCCATCAAGACCCATTAATAATAAAGGTCGATCAAGGTTTGGACTTATGAAAACCATTGAAAATGAAAAGATTAGAAGTAAGTTTATTGAAATAATAGATAGCGAAGTTATTGAGCTTTCTGCAAAGATATCTGCAATAGATAAGGACTTTCCACAAATTAAATGGACACCTACATTGGGCACCAACGAAAGAAAAGTTTACTTAAAACCTGATAACACTGGCTCTTCCTTGCATTACTTTGCTTACTACGCCGACAGAAACAACGAGTTAATCCCTTTTACTTATTATACTGACGATAATGGGAACCCTGTTAAAGAAGGCACAAAGGGTAGCAAAAAACAGTGGGTATCTTATTCCATACAAAGAGAAGTAGGGGCAGATTTATTAAAGCTTGAAGAAGAAAAAAATGCTGAGATGCAACTCAAAATACAACAAAACGAAAAACAGCAACAGCTTCAATTTGATACTTCTAAAATGAGCCCGGCAGAGTTTGCGGCTTTCCAACAACAAAGAATGAATGTTCAGTTTGAGGGCGGGGGCATAGGTAACTAATGGAAAATGGTTTTGACGTACTAAGAAAAATTAATGTTGAAACTAAAACAGAAGTTTTTCCTGACATAAGCTTTGCGGAAACTGTTAAGGCATCTCTAACATATAAATATGCGCCTATAGCTAATAGGTTTAATGAGGCAAGGCTTTACCCGGAGCAGCCAGAAGAAGGCTATAGAGCTATTGACCAGTTAAAATCAGGCCCAGAACATTTAAAACAGTATAGCGCTACTTTGCTTAGAGCGACTAATCCAGAGCATTATGATTATTTAGTTTCTACTATAGACCAAAGCGTAAAAGCTAGAAGAGATCTTCATAGGTCTGGTATAATTCCACAGTTTGGTGCTGAAGTGTTTGATCCAGTAAATTGGATGGGCATACCTTTTGCCCGTGTTGGTAGTTTTACACAGTCAACATTAAGAGGTGGTACGGCTACAACAGCCGTAGTGGGTATGCAGGAAGCTATTAGGTATCCTTTTGACCCATTGGCCACCAAGGAGGAAGTTGCTCTTAATATGGGGGCTTCGTTTGTAATGGGCGGTTTAATAACTGGATTGGTTACTATCCCTGCACAGCGACGAATGGCTGCTATGGACGATGGTACAAAGGAATTTAAAAGCTTTTCTAAATCTACAGAAAAAAAAGAACCCAAAGCTGATGCTGACGGAAGCATTGCATCCAGTGTGTTTACAGACTCATGGCTTTTTAAATCAGTCACAACTCCAATGAAACGTGTACTGCAAAGTAAATTAATTCCTAATACAGTTAAGATGACTACCTTAAAGATTGCTAACGATTCTGGAATTTTACTAGCAATGAATCGTAACAATCAAAAAGTAGGCTCTTCCGTTTATCAAAACTCAAAGCAATTTGAAGGCGAGTGGGCAACACTACAAACTGAATTAATGCCACTGTGGGGCCAGTCCACAGGCAAAGGTGTTACCACTGCTTTTGATTACACATTAAATATATCTGGTTTTGAGCGGTGGCTTGAAAATATTGATAAGAAGGCAATAAGGGGCGAGAAGGCTTCTAATGATCTTGAAGCTCAAACTATGGATAAGATGAATACTTTCTATAAAAATTGGGAAACTAGGTTAAGTGAGCAAGGCTTGATTGGATCTGCACCTGTTCTCAAAAAGTTTATTGCTGGTAGGGAAACACGGATAACTAAAACTCAAAGGATACTTAGCAATGGCAGATCTAAAAGCGCTGATTACATAGCTAAGTTAGAGGGAAATATTAAAAGATATTCTGATGAGCTAGACGAAGCTAAGTTAAATTTAGAGGATATTTCTGGCACTACATCAATAAACGCTCCTAACGAAATAAACTTTAGACCACGTTACTTTGATATTGATGCAATTAAAGCAGACAGGGCTGGCTTTGAACGTAAGCTAATAGACTGGTTTAGAGAAAACCCAATGGTTGCTAGACGGACTGCTGGAAAAGTTACAAAAACAGTAATGAACACAGATGAAATCTCTCTTAAACAAAGAGCATCAGACGCAACTGATAATATTCTAGGCATAAAAGACATTGCCGATCCAGAAATAGGTTACTATGGAATGGGCAAGTCTAAGCACTTTAAGCACAGGTCGCTTGATATTCCAAATAAGTTAATTCTAGATTACATACAGACAAATCCAGTAGCCATTATGAGAGCTTACACTTCTCGCGTTGGCCCTCGGTATGAATTTTCAAGACAGTTTAATGGCGCATCTATTGATGATGTTTTAGACGATGCAATGGATGAAATGATGTCATCAGGCATGACAATGGCACAGTCACACGCAGCATTAAAAGATATACGGCATTTATATAAAAGGATTGTTGGGGGCGTTCTTAGAGATCCTGACTCTTTGGATCAAAGTACTGCTAAAGTATTAAGGGACTTAGCCACTCTTAATTTTTTAGGCTCAGCAGGCATAATGACGCTTACAGAGCCAGCAAAGGTTATGATGGAGCATGGCATAGGCAAAACTATGAAAGGCTTGTTTGGTGTCCTAGACGAAAACAAATTAAAACTTGCTGGTAGAGAATTAAGGGTTTCTGGCGAAGGCTTAGATAACTTAATGAACTCGGTTCATACAAGAATGGTTGATGAATTAAACAACAATCCTTTTAAGTCTGATATTTTTGACAAAATGAAAACCCCATTCTTTTTGTTAAACGGTCTTGGCCCAATTACAAAAGTATTAAAAGATTTTGATGCAATGATGAGGGCAGATACTTTAATTAATTACTCTGTAAGGTGGACTAAAGGCAAAGCAACTAAGATGGAGCAAGAATACCTTCTTAGGTACAACATAGATTTAAAGTTAGCTACAAACATTGCTAACGCTCCTTGGGAAAAGTCTAGCGATGGTATGTATTTAGCTAATACGGGCGCTTGGACCGATACAATTCAATTCCCTGCTACTAAAGCCGAAGTTGTTTCTGGTAACACTAAGTCTTTTGCAGCAGATGGCACTCCAGAAGGTAGATACAGACCAGCGTTTTATAATGCAAAACAAGATAAGATTTACATTGATGAAGAGTATATTAAAGATGTTATGTGGCCTTTACGCGGGTGGGAAAACCCTAGGGTAAAGGGCGTAACTCCAATTAAAGATGGAATAATAAACTCTCCTGATGATTATGTAGCTTTTATTAAAATGCACGAAATAATGCACTCTAACAACTCAGCTAAATCCCTTGGGTTTAAGAAGAAAACAGCTAAAGTTAATGCTGATTATGAAAACGCTATTAATGATCTGACTGTTAAAGAGATAGAAGGCCAACCAAGGACAAGTGCGGAAACAGTTAAAGAGTTTCGTAGCGCTCTTAGCTCTGGTGTTTTAAATACTATTCTTATGGGTACGCCAGCAGATAAACCTATTATTACAGATGGCGTTGCTTACGTTCCAATGAGAGTTGCAAAACAATTTGGCATGAAAGAAGACGCTGAGTTTAAGGGTTATGCTAGGATTGAAAACGGATTGCTTTCATTGCCCTTCCAATTCTACAGCTATAGCCTAGCGTCTGTAAATAAGGTTGCTGCTGCTCACGCTCATGGCCAACTCAAGGACCGCTTTCTGGGAACAGCAATATCTATGGGCTTGGGCTACATGGTGCTGCAATACAAAACTCCTGATTGGGTTGAGATGTCTTTTCAAGACAAGCTTGCTAGGTCATTTGATTACTCAGGAACAGCAGCACTTTACTCAGACATGATGTACACAGCTATGTCTACAAGCCTAGCTCTTGGTGGTCCTAACCTAACAGGTGGTTTGCTTGAGCCTAGATTCCCACAACAACCAAATACAATTGACGCTGTAACAGGGCTTGGTGGTGCTGGCCTTAGCATTGGTGCAGAGATTGCTTCTGGTGTTAAGGATATTGTAACTGGGAATATAGGTGCTGGTACAGCAGAACTTGTAGACAGCGCGCCGTTTACTGGTCTTTGGTTTCTAAAAGGTATGTTTAACGAGTTTGAAAACATGCTTGAGAAAAACATTGACGGCGAGGGTGATGGCGTAACTGGGTTTAAGCGTTACTGATTTGTCCTAGCTAATCCGTACGTTGGTCATTTCGTAGGATATGTGGGATAGTATAAAAAACAAGGTGGGCGAACATGGCAATAGACATTTCAAACAATGCTTCTAGAATTACTTATTCTTTAGCTGCGGGTGCAAGCCAAGCGGCTTTTACTGCTTCCTTTGAGTTCTTTGAAGACACTGACATTAAGGTATATGTTGATAGTGTTCTTAAAACAATTAGCAATCACTACGCTGTGAGCGGCGGTGGTGGTGCAACTGGTACTGTAACCTTTAATAGCGCATTAACTGGTATTACTGGTGGATCTAAGATTACTTTACTACGCGCTACTGTTATTGAACGCACCACTGACTTTAGTTCAGGTGCAGATATTAATAGGGCTGCTTTAAACACCCAGCTAGACACTCTCACTGCTATTTCTGCTGACAATAAAGGCAGAACAGATCGCGCATTACGTGTCGATGACTCAGAAAATGCACCAAGTTTAGCTATTCCAAGCATCGCTAGCCGTAAGGGTGGTACACTTGCGTTCCATGAAACAACTGGTGCTGTTGCTGTCGGCCCAAGCATTACTGCTGTCCAATCTTTAGCTAATGTTACTGCATCTATTAACCTTCTTGGTACTGCTGCTGTTGTAGAAGACATGGGTATTCTTGCTACGTCCGCTATTGTAGAAGATATGGGCTTACTTGGTACGGGCGGCAACGTAGCTGCAATGGCAAAGCTAGGTGTTGACGCTGTTATTGCAGACATGGCTATACTGGGTACTGATGCAATCGTAGCTGACATGGCAATCTTAGGTACGAACGATGTTGTAGCTGACATGGCCATACTCGCCACCAGTGACGTTGTTACTGATATGAATGTCTTGGCAACCGCTGCTATCGTTGAGGACATGAGCATTCTTGGTACGTCTGCTATTGTTGAAGACATGAGTTTGTTAGCAACTTCGGCTGTTATTGAGGACATGGGTTTGTTGGCCGTAAGTGCAGTAATTGCTGATATGGCTATACTTGGTACTGACGCCATTGTAGCCGATATGGCTATTCTTGGGACTAATGATGTAGTTGCTGACATGAATACGTTAGCAACAAGTGACGTTGTAACCGATATGAACGTGTTAGCTACTAACGAAAATGTAACTGCAATGGGCTTGCTGGGCAACTCAACTACAGTTACAAACATGGGCTTGCTTGGTACATCAGCAGCCGTTGCAGACTTAGCAATACTAGGGACAAGTGCTATTGTTGCTGACTTAGCTATACTTGGTAGCGATGCTGTAGTTGCAGACATGGCTATTTTAGCTACTTCAGATGTCGTAACTGATATGAACGTACTCGCTACATCTGACGTAGTATCTGATATGAATACGTTAGGTACTTCTAGTGTTGTATCTAACTTAAATACTCTTGCTGGAATAGCCTCAAACATTACAGCGACTGCGGCTGTTGCTTCTTCTATTGCTGCGTCTGGAACAAATGCAACCAATGCTGCAAACTCAGCGACAGCAGCAGCAAACTCGGCTACAGCGGCAGCAAGCTCAGCTACAACAGCGGGAAACTCGGCTACAAGTGTAACAAACAAAGTCGATGAACTATTAACTTTAGAATATTTAGCCGACTTTGGTTTAATTACTCAGTCAGTCGGATCAACAGCAGATTACGGGAGCATTGCATAATGGCCACTCAAATTAAAATGCGGAGGGGAACAACCTCCCAACATTCTTCATTCACAGGATCTGAGGGTGAGGTAACTATCGATACAGACAAGGAAGTCGCGGTAGTACATAACGGATCTACAGCAGGGGGCTTTCCTCTTGCTCGAGCAGATCAAGCACTTGCACTAACTGGTGGTACTATTGCAGGTGACACCACTTTTGCAGCTGGCGCAGATATTATTACTGCCTCAACAGGCAATGGCCAGAATGTTAGAGTTGGTGTGGACGCAGGTAGCTCTATAGCTTCTGGCGGTAACCAGAACGTCCTACTAGGTGATTCGGCTGGAGCCGCAGTTAATACTGGTGATGGTAATATTGCGATTGGTTTTGAGGCAGGCAATGATATCACTACTGGCAGCTACAACACTATTATGGGTTGGAAAGCTGGTGATAAAATAAGTACTGGTTCAAGTAATACGGGTATTGGTGATGGCGCTATAGGCGCAGACACGTTAGGACAAAAAAGTGTTGCCGTTGGTTCTAACGCACTAAATCAACAAAACTTTAC
>Ga0114915_1000980_pt1 | contig 12536 bp, 12 predicted proteins | sample MalvirAntarct_55_FD_87288 | JGI IMG/M metagenome (GOLD analysis project Ga0114915, IMG submission 87288) | Marine viral communities from the Global Malaspina Expedition - Malaspina viral metaG Antarct_55 | ecosystem: Environmental > Aquatic > Marine > Oceanic | place: South Georgia Island...
TAACGGATATCGTGTCACAATAGAATACACATTAATAAACAAAGATTCAATTTCTAGTAAATATACCGGTGATGTTACCGGAGTTTACGGAATAAAACGATTATATTAAAAAAAAATTATGGCTTATAAACAAAATTTCGGTAGAGACAATTTAACAAACCTCAACATAGCTACTCTCACTAACGGGGGTACTGATCCAGAGACTGATCCGGTTAAACCTTTTGAGCCGGTGGATGGAGAATTCAATGAAACACTTCCCGAAATTACCATCACAGGCAAAGGAAATAAGCCTGTAACAGGGCCTTCAAACCGCGCTGAGTCTATAGAGCGTCAAAAGCAAATTAAGGCAGGCTATGGAAATATGCTGGATATAAGTTATGACTCCGATAACGCAGTTATTAATCAAACAACTTCAACAGTAGAAAAAATAGGAACTGATGGGCAACCTTACTCTATGACTCGAAATAGCTTTGTAAGTCCGCAAGGAGGCACAGCAACAAATGTGGACACCACCCCTAGCCAAGCTTTTATTGGCCCTCAAGCTGCAGGAAAGTTTTTTAACAGTAATGAAGATCGGGCGATAGTACAAAATAGCACTAATTACATGAATAGTCCCGCTGGTCAGAAACGCCGAGGGAGCGAAATGCAAAATTTTGGAACTTTTGTAGAAGGAGGAAAAGATTCAGGAAAGCCTCTGAAAACGTATATGCAAAACCTAAACACCGGGAGCATTGTCGGGCAGTTGTCCGGGGAGGGTACTATGAGCTACCTTGGCCAAGGGCAAAATAAGATAGCGAAGAATCGGATAGGCGAGTTTTCAAATAAGTACGGCTACACAAAACTACTTGACGGACATTCAAGGAGTAACCAAACTTTATTAAACTTAAAACCTGCAGAAGCACAGGCGTTTATAAGGGAGGATAGCTTACTTAAACAGCGAAACAGATTTACCAATTTAGCGCATGATGCAGCGGTTAATCACCGTAATAGTATGTTCAGAAAGCCTGACTTAACAAGTGGTAGCGAAAATTAAAAATAACTAATAAAAAAATAATTATGGCGTTTAAAATGACACCGGGAATTAAAGGTAATTCCTCAAATAACTCGATTATGGGCGGAGGCTGCGGAGGAGACAACCAACCACCTTGCCCACCTAGATTTCAAGCAGAAAAAATAATGGTACCGGTAGCGGATAGGTCTTCTAGATCTAAGTCTATTAAATCAAAAAAGAAAGCTGACCAGCCACTAGCACCGCCAAAGCTTAAAATAAATTTACCTAAGGGCTTTAAAATGAGCAAATTAGCTGAGCAACAATATCAAGTATTATTTGGGAATTTATCTGGTTATAAAAATCAGGAAGCACTAGATAAAGCTGTTATGAAATTTGCTAAATTATATGGCAGCCCTATAGCTGGACCTATTGAGGGACCTATCTTGGAGGCACCTGGACCTATTAAAGCTCCTGTAGCAGAAATTGAGGTTCCTGCTGAAGGAGGACCTGAAGGAGTAAAAGCTAAAATAGCAAAATAAAAATTAATAATTAACAATTAAATTAAATCAAAATGAGTAAAGTAAAAAAGATGGAGGTAACTCCAAAGGCGATCACTAAGGACGAGTTAAAAAAAGTTACAGAACTACAAACAGAGCTGCAGTCTTATTTAGCCAACATTGGTGTATTAGAAGTGCAAAAAGCTAAAGCTATTTTTCAGGTAAACATGCTTGAAAAAGAAATGAGCGAGATTAAAAAAGATATTGAGACTAATTATGGTCCAGTTAATATTAATCTTTCTGACGGAACTTACGAAGAAATTAAAGAGTAAGTTATGGAAAGTGTTATAAGAAAAATTAGTATCGGGGCTGACTATAAAAACGAAGCAATGCATTACTCTGTTAAACAGACAGTTTACGGCGGTCACGAAATTTCTCATATAATGTTTGAAGAGTCTGATAATTCTTATAATATATTTATTAAGAAGGTAGATGAGATAATGCCATGGAAGAAGTTTAATTCTAACATGGCTATATCCGTTGAATATGACCTAGAGTATTAATGCGAAGTATATATGATTTTATCATAAAGCCGGTAGGCAAAAGATATGATAACGAAGTTAAGGTTGGGGAGCATACCCTTGTAACAAATAGCTCTATAGAAAGTTTTAAGCATGTTAATAATATTGCTGAAGTAATAGAAACACCCGTTGCGTTTGCGACCCCTATTAAAAAAGGGGATTTAATCGTAATACACCACAACGTTTTTAGAGTGTTTTATGACATGAAAGGAATTAAAAAGAACAGTAGGTCGTTTCTAAAAGACGGCTTATTTTTTTGTAGCATTGACCAAATATATTTATACAAGAGGAATAAAACTTGGAAATCATTTGGAGATAGATGTTTTGTTGCTCCTGTCAAAAATAAAGACATTTTAAGCAGCCAAAAAACCGCTGATCTTATTGGTATACTAAAAATAGGTAACAGCTCCCTAGAGAGTGCTGGAATCAACCCAGGCGACATAATAGGATTTACCCCGAATAGCGAATGGGAATTTGTTGTGGATAATCAAATTATGTATTGCATGAAATCAAATGATATTGTTATAAAGTATGAACTCGATAGAAACGAAGAGGAGTATAATAGCCGCTGGGCACAAAGCAATTAAAGAATTAGTAAAGGTAGCAGAGGAAAAGATCGTTGACTCAGAGGAAGATATATCCGCTGACAGACTTAAAAATGCTGCCGCTACTAAAAAGCTTTGTATACTAGATGCTTTTGAAATATTAAACAGAATACAGGAAGAAGAAAATATGATTGCGGATGCAACTAATACTTCGGATAAACCTGCATTTAAAGGCTTTGCAGAGGGGAGATCCAAATAATGGCTTACAAGCAACAATTATACAGTATAGTGAAAGACTATATTAGGCCCCAAGCAATTAAGAAAAAAAACCGATATGCAAAATGGGAATACGGCTATAACAAAGAGCACGATGTTGTAGTTATAAGCAGGACCGGCAAAATAGGAGATATATATCTAATAAGTGGGGTGCACATTGCATTGCCGCTATTACAAGATAAACCTGACAAAGGTATAAATAAGTGGAAAGCCACTGCCTATCCAAAAGAATTAAGTAAAATAAAAAGTGAAGCAGATTGGATCAAGTACCCAGATGCTTTTAAAGAAAAATGGTATGGGTATATTGACGGAGAGTTTAACAAGCGTGAGGAAGGCTTTTGGTTTTGTAATCAAGATAAGCTTACTTACATTACTGGTACTCACTACATGTACCTGCAGTGGTCCAAGATTGACGTTGGGCAACCTGACTTTAGAGAATCAAACAGATTATTCTACATATTCTGGGAAGCTTGCAAAGCAGACAGCAGATGCTACGGCATGTGCTACCTTAAGAATAGAAGATCGGGATTTTCTTTCATGGCTTCCGGCGAGACCGTTAACCAAGCAACAATATCTTCGGATGCTCGATTTGGTATATTGTCCAAATCTGGACCCGATGCAAAGAAGATGTTTACAGACAAAGTTGTACCAATATCGGTTAACTATCCATTCTTCTTTAAACCAATCCAGGATGGAATGGACCGTCCTAAAACAGAACTTGCATACAGAGTTCCCGCTTCAAAATTTACAAGAAGAAAACTTGACGCCAACGCGGTACCAGAAGAAATCGTCGGGCTTGACACAACGGTCGATTGGAAAAACACAGGGGACAACTCATACGATGGGGAAAAACTAAAACTATTAGTACACGATGAAAGTGGAAAGTGGGAAAGACCAACTAATATACTTAACAACTGGCGAGTAACTAAAACTTGTTTAAGATTAGGTAGTAGAGTTATTGGTAAGTGTATGATGGGATCAACATCAAATGCTTTAGATAAAGGCGGTAAAAACTTTAAAAAATTATACGATAGTTCTGACGTAACCAATAGGAATAAAAATGGCCAAACAAAAAGTGGCTTATATAAGTTGTTTATTCCAATGGAATGGAATTACGAAGGATTTATAGATGAGTACGGGTGGCCCGTATTTGAAACACCTAGAAAAAAAACAGAGGGGCCTCATGGAACACCTATTGAGGAAGGTGTTATAAATCATTGGGAAAATGAAGTTGAAGGTTTAAAAGACGATCCGGATGCACTAAACGAATATTACCGTCAATTTCCAAGAACAGAACAGCACGCTTTTAGAGATGAATCTAAGCAATCTATATTTAACTTAACAAAAATATATCAGCAAATAGATTATAACGAAGAGCTAAGAAACAATACAATGGTTACTCAGGGTAATTTCCAATGGAAAAACGGTATCAAAGATACGGAAGTAATATTCTACCCTAACAAAGACGGTAGATTTTATATTACATGGGTGCCTAATCAAAATCAACAAAACAATATAATAATAAAAAATGGTATTAAATATCCAGGAAATGAGCACATGGGTGCCTTTGGTTGCGATAGCTACGATATCAGTGGTGTCGTTGGTGGCGGCGGCTCTAACGGAGCTTTACATGGATTAACTAAATTTTCAATGGAGGATGTACCTCCAAATCATTTCTTTTTAGAATATATCGCAAGACCTTCAACAGCTGAGATGTTTTTTGAAGATGTATTAATGGCTATGGTATTTTACGGAATGCCAATACTTGCGGAAAACAACAAACCAAGACTACTTTATTATATAAAAAGAAGAGGATATCGAGGGTTTAGTATCAATAGACCAGATAGAACTTACAATAAGTTATCAGTAGCCGAAAGAGAAGTAGGGGGAATACCTAATTCAAGTGAAGATATAAAACAAGCACATGCATCCGCTATTGAAACCTATATAGAAGACTTTGTAGGCCAAAAAGTAGATGGTTACGGAGATGTTTATTTACAAAGAACATTACAAGATTGGGCTAAATTCGATATAAACAACAGAACAAAACATGATGCATCAATAAGTTCAGGGCTAGCATTAATGGCTTGCAATAAGCATAGGTACACACCTAGAGCTGCTACACAAAAAAAAGTGTACGCTTTAGGCTTTAAAAAATACAATAACGAGGGAGCTTCTTCAAAAATAATATAATACATGAATGTAAGTACAAACACTAATAGCCCATTTCCTGATCAGGTAGTCAGCGACGAAGAAAAAGCTACACGAAAGTATGGATTACAGGTATCAAGAGCTATTGAACAGGAGTGGTTTAATTATGGCGGTGCTGGATCAAACAGATATTCCTCTAATTGGAATAACTTTCATAACTTAAGGCTGTACGCTCGAGGCGAGCAAAGTGTGCAGAAATATAAAGATGAATTGGCTATTAATGGCGATTTGTCTTATCTTAACTTAGACTGGAAGCCAGTTCCAATACTTTCAAAGTTTTCTAATATCGTAGCCAATGGGATCACCCAAAGACAATATGATATAACTTCGTATGCACAAGATCCCCAGTCGTTAAAGAAAAGAACAGACTACGCGCAAAATATATTTTTTGATATGGCCACAAAAAAAACACGGGCTATGTCAAGTGAAATATTGCCTTTGGATTTAAGTCGCTCAGGAATACCAGAAGGGCAGCTTCCTGAAACACTAGAAGAAAGAGATCTTCACATGCAGCTATCATATAAGCCCGCTATAGAACTAGCGGAGGAAGAAGCAATAAGCACTGTGCTTGCCACTAATGAATATGAGTTAGTAAGAGCTCGAGTAAATCAGGATCTAGTTAACATAGGAATAGGTATAACAAAAACCTCGTTCAATACAGCAGAAGGGATTGTAGTTGATTACGTTGACCCCGCTTATTGTGTCTGGTCATATACAGAGGATCCTAATTTTAATGATATATATTACGTAGGGGAAGTAAAGTCTATAACTATACCAGAACTTAAAAAAGAATTCCCTTATATATCTAATAAAGAATTGGAAAAAATTCAAAAATTTCCAGGAAATAGGGGAATGATTCAAGGATTTGAAAACTATGATAACAACACCGTGCAGGTATTATATTTTGAATATAAAACCTACACTGATCAAGTATTTAAAATAAAAAGGACGGATAGCGGCTTAGAAAAAGCTATCGAAAAAACCGATATGTTTAATCCTCCTCCAAATGATAATTTTGAGAGAGTAGCTAGATCTATTGAGGTATTGTACGAAGGTGCTAAAATTATAGGCACAGATATAATGCTCAAATGGAATATGTCCGAAAATATGACTAGACCATTAGCTGATACAACTAGGGTCGAGATGAGTTATTCGATGGCCGCGCCGCGAATGTATAAAGGAATTATACAGTCGCTTATAAGCAAATGTGTTGGGTTTGCTGATGTTATTCAGCTTACTCATCTTAAGATGCAACAAGTATTATCTAGAATGGTGCCGGATGGAGTATTTTTAGATGTTGACGGACTAGCGGAAGTAGACTTGGGTAATGGAACAAACTATAATCCTCAGGAAGCATTAAATATGTATTTCCAAACGGGATCGGTAGTAGGTAGGTCTTTAACACAAGAAGGAGACATGAACAGAGGGAAGGTTCCTATTCAGGAATTATCTAGCTCTTCTGGTATTGGAAAAATGCAATCTTTAATTACAGCATACAACTACAATATGCAAATGATTAGAGATGTAACCGGTCTTAACGAGGCCAGAGACGGAGCTATGCCTACCTCGGACGCTTTAGTAGGTTTGCAAAAAATGGCCGCCAATGCATCTAACACTGCTACAAGACATATACAAGATGCTAGTATACAGTTAACTTTAAGCACTTGCGAGAATATATCTTTAAAAATAAATGATGTATTAAATTTTCCTCTTACCAAAAATTCTTTAATGAATAGTATATCTACATTTAATGTAGAAACATTAAAAGAAATTGAAACGCTTAATCTTCATGATTTTGGAATCTTTTTAGAAATAGAACCAGATGATGAGGAACGTGCTGAATTGCAAAAGCATATACAAATTGCTTTGCAAACCAAAGAAATTGATATTGAGGATTCAATAGATATTAATCAAATTAAGAATCTAAAGTTAGCAAATGAAATGCTAAAAGTAAAAAGGAAAAAAAGAAAAGAGCGGGAGCAGGCTATAGTTCAACAAAATATTCAAGCTCAAGGTCAAGCAAATGCTCAGGCCTCTGAAAAAGCAGCAATGGCCGAAGTTCAAAAGCAACAAGCATTAACCGCTGAAAAAGTTGCAATAGAACAAGCTAAGTCCAATTTTGAAATGCAAAGAATGCAGGCTGAAGCCCAGATTAAAAAGGAATTGATGGCCACTGAATTTCAGTATAACATGCAATTAGAAAAAATAAAATCTCAATCTACGCAAACGAAAGAAGCAGAAATAGAAAATCGCAAAGATAAAAGAATAGAAAAAGAAGGAACTCAGCAAAGCGAAATGATAGAGCAGCGCCAAACACAGGGAATGCCTAAGAATTTTGAAAATGGCGGGCAGCAAGCCATGGGAGGCATGGATATGTCTCAATTTATGCCGCAGTAAATAAGTATTTAATAATTATATAATATCATATCATGAGTGAAAAAGCAGAAGGATCTTTTAAGATCAAAACTAAGCCAAAACTAACTGAAGAACAATTAGCGGCTAAAAACAGGGAACCTTTAATAGATATTCCCAGTAATGTAACCCGAGTAGTAATACCTAAAGAAGGAGTAGATGCCATTCAAAAGCCAAGCACAGAGAAAGTGGATGTACATGAACCTTCCAAAGATAGCGAAGATGTGGTCCAAAATGTACCCGAACCAATCATCAAAGAAATTACCCAAGAAAGTAAAAAAGAAGAAGAAATAAAGCAGGAGCCAGTTACAGTAAAACCTAACTTACCGGAAAATATTACTAAGTTAGTATCTTTCATGGAAGAAACAGGAGGCACCATGCAGGACTATATTAGATTAAATACTAATTACGACGATGTAGATCGCGATGTATTAGTTAAAGAATATTATAAAAACACTAAATCTCATTTAAGCGCAGACGAAATCGACTTTATGCTCGATGATAACTTTGCGTTTGATGAAGAGGCGGATGAGGAGCGAGATATCCGAAGAAAAAAACTCGCCTATAAGGAAGAGGTTGCAAAAGCCCGTAAGTTTTTAAATGATACTAAAGATAAGTATTATGATGAGATCAAGTTGAACTCACCTAAATTATCTGGAAATCAGCAAGAAGCTTCGGACTTTTTTAATCAATATAAAGAGGACCAGGAAAGAAACGTCGCTAACCACGAAAAGTTTAAAGCCAACACTACTCAATTACTTAATAACGAATTCGAAGGTTTCGATTTCAATTTAGGGGACAAGAAATTTAGGTATGGCATACAAAACGCTTCGCAGGTGGCAGAAAAACAATCGGACATTGGCAATTTCATAGGGAAGTTCCTTGGGGAAGACGGTGTAATCAAGGATACCGCCGGGTATCATAAAGCGTTGTATGCAGGTGCTAATGCGGACAAAGTTGCAAATCACTTTTACGAACAAGGTAAAGCAGATGCTATTAGGGATGTTGTAAACAAATCTAATAATACATCTAGTGGAGCTAGAAAAGCTGCGCCGTTCGACGGGGCAAAATTCGGTGCATACAAAGTAAAATCAGTTTCTGGAGCGGACTCAACAAGACTAAAAATTAAAAAGTTTAAAAATTAATAACAATGAGTTTATTACCACAATTTGGGACTATTGTCCCTTCACAATCACAGCAAATACTTAACACTAACTACCTACAATGGACCGCCAATGGGGGAGCTGGTGCAGTACCTGCTAATTTCGCTGACTTTGCTCAGCAGTATTTACCAGAAATCTACGAAGCAGAAGTAGAGCGTTATGGAAACAGAACGTTAGCTGGATTTCTAAACATGGTTGGCGCTGAAATGCCAATGACATCTGATCAAGTTATTTGGTCTGAACAAAATCGTTTGCATATTGCTTATGACGATTGTACTTACGCCGGGGGAGCACCTACTGTATTAATTATAGGAGGAGGCCCTACTGCGCAAAATGTAATGTCTATCAACGATACCGTTGTTATTTTGGACACAGTAACAGGAACAGAAGCTAAGGCTGTTGTAACCGCTACTGTACCTGGAGCGTCTGGTGTTGGAAGTGTTACTCTTCAGTTTTACAACGGAAACGTATTAAATACTGCTGGATCTGTATTCACATCTGGTGCTATTAAGGTTTTCGTATATGGATCTGATTACTCTAAAGGTACCACTATTGGTACGGGAGCTGGAAATTCAGCTGCTAGAGTATCTGTAGAACCTGTGCTGACACAGTTTTCAAACTCTCCAATCATTATTAGAGATCAATATGTTGTATCTGGATCAGATACCGCTCAGATCGGTTGGGTAAATGTAGCAACGGAAGACGGAACTGACGGATACTTATGGTACCTAAAAGCAGCGTCTGAAACTCGCTTACGTTTTCAAGACTACTTAGAAATGGCTATGGTAGAAGGAGAATTAAACACAAATGCAGGAGCAGGTGCTTATCAAGACCTACAGCAGCCAGGAACACAAGGTTTGTTTGCAGCTATCTCGGATAGAGGTAATGTACAAACTGGATTCACAGCCGCTAACGGACTAACTGAATTTGATGCAATTCTTAAAAACCTAGATACTCAGGGGGCAATTGAAGAGAACATGTTGTTTTTACAACGTCAAACTGCTTTGGACTTTGATGATATGCTAGCTGCAATTTCTAGTGGACAAACTGGAGGAGTTGCTTATGGTTTATTTGAAAATTCAGAAGACATGGCACTTAACTTAGGATTTAGTGGGTTCCGTAGAGGATCTTACGACTTCTATAAGACAGATTGGAAATACTTAAATGATGCGTCTACTCGTGGAGGAATCACTGGAGTTAATTCAATCGAAGGTGTATTAGTACCAGCTGGAACGTCAACTGTTTACGATCAAATTTTAGGAACAAATATCAGACGTCCATTTTTGCACGTACGATACAGAGCTTCTCAAACTGACGACCGTAGAATGAAATCTTGGTTAACAGGATCTGTTGGTGGAGCTAGTACTTCAACTCTTGATGCAATGGAAGTAAACTTCCTATCTGAGAGATGTTTAGTGACGCAAGCTGCTAACAACTTTGTACTATTCAAAGGAATCTAAAGATTCAAATTAATGTAGAGATGAGGGTGCCTTCGGGCACTCTTACTTTACTTTTTAACTATTAAATTATATTATATTATGGCTAACAAAAAACCCGTAGCTAAACAAGCTACACAAGTAGAAGAAACTGTAGAAAAAATCGCAATCTCTACTATAAAAGAAACAAAAGTAGAATCTAAACCCCAATGGGAAATTAAAGATAGAATATACTACTTAATAGGAAATAAATCTCCTTTAACATTAACAATACCCGGAAAGCACACAAGAAAACATTCTTTGTTGTATTTTGATCCAGAAAACGGAAAACAAAAAGAGCTTAGGTATGCTACTAATCATGACTCTCCATTTAAAGAAAATCAAGATGGCGAAGCAACCTTGGGACATATAATGTTTAGGAACGGAGACTTAAAAGTAACTAAAGAAAAACAAAATTTGCAAAAGCTACTTTCTTTGTATCACCCTTTAAAAGGAAGAATATACCAAGAATTTGATGCGGTAGAAGAAGCTTATGATGATCTAGAATTATTAGATATGCAAACAGATGCAGCCGTATTCGCTAGAGAAATGGATATTGACGATGCCGAGGCTATACTGCGAGTTGAAATGGGTACTTCAGTAAATAAACTATCCTCTAAAGAAATCAAAAGAGACTTAAGATTATTTGCAAGAAGCAATCCTTATTTATTCCTTGAATTAGCTCAAGATGAAAATGTAGGTCTTAGAAATACAGCCATTAAAGCAGCGGAAGCTGGTATTATTGCTTTATCTCAAGATCAAAGAACATTTTCTTGGGCTTCTAATGGAAGAAAGCTAATGAATGTGCCGTTTGATGAAAACCCATATTCAGCAATGGCAGCTTATTTCAAAACCGACGAAGGTGGAGAAGTATTTAGATCTATAGAAAAAAAGATTAATTAGTAGTTTTTAAAAAAACTATGTGATTATATTATAGATGGTGAATTAATTTTAGCCGGCTTCATCACTGGGGCCGGTTAATATTTATAATAAAAAGAAATAAAATGGCAGTAAATGTAGATATAGTTTATAAAACAGTATTACTTATTCTGAACAAAGAACAGAGAGGTAACTTAACTCCAGACGAATTTAATAAGGTTGCTACGCAAGTACAATTAGAAATTTTTGAGAGTTATTTTGATATGCTTAATATGCAATTACGCAGACCAGATAATGATACAGAATATGCTGACCGTATTAAAAATGTTAATAATAATATATCTGTATTTAAAGAAATTGGCGCAGCAACTTATGTGCCAGCAGGAGGGTATTTTACTTTACCCACAACCTCAGGGGCAGGAGTAGCCACTCAAACACTCACGGGAACCGGGGTTATTGTATCGTTTCCTTTTACATCTATAACATCTTCGCAATTACAAACAAGTGTAATAGCAGTTACAATAAATGGTGTATCTACCACAGCGTTCACTATAAGTGGCGCTAACATTATATTTAACACTATACCAGCGCTAAATGACGCTATAGTTATTACAGCGACCTCAGAGGACTTCTACAAGCTGGGTACAGTTATATATAAAGATTCCAATGAAGCGCAGCTATCGCAGCGAAATGAGCTTCTATACATAAACAACAACCCTTTAACAGCTCCGACAAAAACGTATCCAATATATTTGTTTGAAGATCATAAATTATACTTGTATCCAAAGACTATTACAACGGATATAAGCGTAAGCTATTTAAGAAAACCAGTAGACGTTATATGGAATTTTACGGTTCCATCTCAACAAAATTTTTACGTATGGGATCCTACCAATTCTACTAATTTCGAATTAGCTAAAACAGAACAAGCTAATATTATATTAAAAATATTACTTTATTCAGGTGTCGTTGTAAGAGACCCCTCAATAGTACAGATAGCAGCACAGCAAGTGCAACAAGAAAATCAACGCTCAATAATGTAAGATATGCCTATACCTAATGGCGGTTTAATAACCGAAACTAATGAACAATATTACGCTGGAGCACAGAGATTTATTTCGACTGGCGGTACGCAATATACAACTACATTTAATACGGATTTGGTTTTTGGATCTTTTCTTCCCGCAGATCCCGTCTATGCATTAAACAATTTTAAGTTATACACAAGCGCCACTGGTTTACCTGGAACATATACAGAATACATAAACCCCTACACTGTAGCAAATAATACTATAACTTTTCAAGTACTAGTATTTCCACCTGCGGGTACTTATGTAGCCGTACAGCTTAAAGCATTAAACGGAGGAAGTTTTGGAATAGAGGACGCCTTCGGAGATGCCGTACAAGAAAATTATGGAAGCTACGCTTATACATCTTTAAATGATGTTATTAATGGATTTATAGCAACGTATGTAGGGGAGCACAAATTAATAGGAGATGTCAAAA
>Ga0114915_1000981_pt1 | contig 12534 bp, 16 predicted proteins | sample MalvirAntarct_55_FD_87288 | JGI IMG/M metagenome (GOLD analysis project Ga0114915, IMG submission 87288) | Marine viral communities from the Global Malaspina Expedition - Malaspina viral metaG Antarct_55 | ecosystem: Environmental > Aquatic > Marine > Oceanic | place: South Georgia Island...
GTATAACATAATATAGAAAATAATCTTTATATCAGTAAAAAAACACTCTTGCTTTTGTAAAATTATATATTAATTTATTTTTGTTTATCTAAGATAATGATACAGCTTGTTTTACATTTTCATTCGTATTTTTTTTGCTTTCTTAGTAGCTGCCTTCGTTTCATTAGCTTCTTTGGCTTCCTTTTTCGCAACCAACCTGGACTCTTTTCGAGCCTTTATATCAGCGTTCTTCGCCTCTTTTTCGGCTTTCTTGGTAGCTTCCTTCGTTTCCTTAGCTTCCTTTTTCGCAGCCAATCTGGCCTCTTTTTGAGCCTTTATATCGGCAGCCTTCGCTATTTTTTCAGATAGTTTGAGTTTGCATTGCATTTTACGAAATGCACCGGGAATATATTTGCCGATTGTTCGTTTAAATGTTTTTTTTTGTTGTTGTTTTAATTTTTCGATAGCTGCGTTTTCTAATTGAACCTTGAATTTGGAAACAAATTTGGTTAATATACAAATGAATTGGAATACACGTTTTTTTACATAATAGTTGAATTTTTTATTTTGTGGGACATTCAATGTAGGGAGTATATCAACGCACTGTGTGATGGTGGTTATAATTTTATTCAAAGATTCTCGCGCATGTCGTTGTGTCCAACGGTTTGTAGATTGTGAATCGATTTTCCCATAAATATTCTGTATAATTACAATTTTTCGTAACGCATTAAATACAGGGTGTTCTGTTCGTACGGTTACACCCATTTGATTAAATACAATACTTGGAAGATGTTTTTTGGGAATTGTCTGATTTACCAAACGAAATTGTCCAGATTCGTTTTTTATATTTACAAAGAAGGGCCATCGAATACCTAATTCGACCGCTCTTTTTAATGCATTTATATCCAATATACGTTCATCATATGCTTCATATAATGAACGAATTATAGGGGCTGTCTTTTGTTTGACCATTTCCAATCGGAAATCAATAGTGAGACAGTTGAAGATTGCGTGACGAAGTTCCAACGGCAATCGTCCAATATTCCTGCAAATATTATCTAGATTTATAACTGTGGGATTGTTCGGACTAGTACGTGTGGTCATAATTGGTAGTTATATATTATTTGGATACATTATGTAAAACTAGATAAAGCCTTTCAATTTTGCTGCTATAAAAATATGGTAATATAGCCTCCTGATAGGGGGGGTCGCAGGGGGGCACAGCCCCCTGCTTAAATATCGTGAAATGATTCGTGTGTAGGGTTGTTGATGGATATAGTGTGGTTGTTGTTGAAGTTGTGGTTGTTGTTGAAGTTGTCGTCGAATAGAAGGTCGTCGTCGTTGTGTAGGTTGTGGTTGTTGCATAAGTTTAAAATAGATTTAGGGAATTCGTGAATGATAGCTAAAAGGTCGCAATTTTTGAGAATAGATTCCCAAGTTCTGATGCCGATAACTAATTTGGAGCCAAGAGAGATGGTATTGTGTCTTTTATTTTTGGAGCGAAATTTGCCGCGAATGTGACAGACGATGTCTTTAAGAATGGAATTGTCGTGCATAAATATTTGAACATGACACATGCCGTTGCCGAGTAACTTAGTAACAAGCGCATAATGTTCAGCGTCATCTGTGGGAACATAGTCGCGCGAAGACTGCGCGGATTGCATGTCCTTGCGAGCCATGCCCTTGTGTTTGCTTCCTCCAGTCGTGTTTTTAACCATGGTGTATAATAATGTATTATAAAAGAATTGTGATATAGAAGATGATGAGGATTGTAATTCAATTTTATAGTAGGGGGCTTTGCCCCCCTACGACCCCCCTTTTGTCCAAGATTTCATCAAAGAGTCGCAAAAGTACCTTGTTTTGGATGGTTTTGTAACAATAATCTTGGACATTACTTATAGAAACTTGTCTAATATGGTTCATGGATTGGAATTCGTTCTCTTATACACCGATGAAGATTTGAATTCATTTATCGGTAACGGTTGCCTTTGAACTGGAACCGCACTTGTGCGATTTTGAATGTTCAAACGTGTAATACAATATATTGTAAGGGGAGGCACGAAGCGCCGACATTGAATGGTTTCGCAATTCCGCTTGCAGTCGGGTTACAGGGGGGTCGCAATTCCGCTTGCAGTCGGGTTACAGGGGGGTCGCACTGCAGCAGTAACAAAAATACCTTGTTTTGGTGTATTCTCTCATATATCAATATCCCACTCATTTCTGGATAAGTATTAAAAATACCCTATTTGATTGATTTGTACAATAGCGTCTTATTCGGCGCGAAGCGCCGCACGCCCGTCATACACTACTTTCATCGGATGAACTACTACTACTTTCATCCGATGAACTACTACTACTACTACTTTCATCTGATGAATCGCCCACATCGTTATTCATTATATTAATAGTTATGTTACTTTCATCCGGATAGTTTTGGATAAAACGAGTTTGTTTCAAATAATTGGCTTTGTATTTTTGTGATACATATTCCTTATATGTAACATAATAGTCATTTGGATTAATTTTGATGTCTGGTTTGAAAGAATACCACCGATATAGTATATAAAATATACAAAATATAATACATACAAATGCTATGCATATTGCTAATATATACAACAGTAATATCATTCTTTTTATTTGATCATGGTTACATAATAGAACATTTACAATCAATTTTGCCCGAATGATGTGGGAATTCTTAGAAAATACTGATTAAGAAAGTTATATTGAAAAAGTTGAGAATATTTGAAAAAGGACATTTTGTAAATGTCCAAAATGGATATATAGCAAAGAATTTCATAATCAGAAATAGTCAAATTATGACGGGACTGCGTAATGCAGTGTTTTGATATTATTGGAAAATGGATTGACTGCACCCAGTTTTTGAATAGATATAAATGTTTTGTGCGGGAAAAGGTTTAGGAGTATTTTATATTACCATTGTATATGGTAAAAATGATAACTCAAAAAACTCCGAAAACCTCAAACAAACTTATTTGTGAAAAATGCAGCTTTAATTGCAGTAATAAACAAGATTATACCAGGCATTTAACTACTGCAAAACACCAAAGGATAATAAATGGTAACTCCCATGATACCAAAATAATACCCAAAGAATATATGTGTGATTGTGGAAAGAAATACAATTTTGCATCTGGACTATCAAGACACAAAAAGAAATGTATGTTCAAAGAACCTGTCGAAGAAGAGGAAACATCATCCAGTAGTAGTGAAGACAAGCTACTGATAGAACAATTGATGAAGGACAATTCTGAGTTGAAGAATATGTTTGTGTCTGTTTTAGAGCAATTTCAGATGTCGCAACAACAAAATCAAGAAAATACAAAAGCAATCGTTGAACAAAATCAAGAAAATACAAAAGCAATCGTTGAAAGCATGTCCAAGATGGGAAATACCACGAACAATGATAACCGTAAAATAACAATCAATCAGTATTTAACAGAAACGTGTGTAAATGCAGAAAACATCCACGATTTCACAGATCGGTTCGTGGAAGGGTGTGGGGGATTCTTCGAAAATAACTGGCGTAAGATAGACTGTGGGCAAGTAGATTTTGTAGATAATACGCGCGAAACTTTTTTCAAATATTTGGGTGAAAACCCCCAACACATGAAGTTTGTCCAAACAACCGACGTGAAACGCGGCGTTCTATATCTAAAAAAGAAAGAAAAAGATGGTAGAATCGAAGATTCCTCTTTTGTAAAATATGAGGATGGTTTTGGATGGGCGGGGAATTATATTCAACATCGATTGTTACAAAAATTAGTTCCGTTACAAACATTCGCGATAGATACATTGAAACGTGAATGCGGAAATCCTCCATTGGAAGACGATTATTCATCGGAACGTGATTATGAGGAAGCCTGTGATAGATACAACGACCAACGAGGGAAGGCCGGACGCGGAATATTATTCCAAATAAATCGTGCCTACAATTTCATCGACCGAAAAGTGGAATGCATAAAAATCATGGAAAAATCGAAAATCCAACAAGGTTCAGAAAACCAATTGTGTATAAGGGATCCCAGGTTCTTTTAGTATCCAATATTGGACATGTATGCGTACAAAGACATCATACTATATATTTTTATAGAGTAAATGGAAGATATGGAAGATATGGAAGATACGGGTTTTATTATATTACGACATGTGAATAGCGAAGAAACAAACAAATATTGGATAATGTGTTACGACTCTATTCGGAGACTTTATCCCGAAAATCAGATAATGATCATAGATGATAATAGTAATTATGACTATTTAACACATAAAAATCTGTACAAAACCATTACTATACAGAGCGAATACCCCGGTAGAGGAGAATTATTACCCTATTATTATTATTTACGTTTTAAATTCTGCGACAGTGTAGTCATTCTACACGATTCTACATTTTTACAGGCACGAATCAATGTCCGCGTAAATAAATATAAAATGCTATGGGATTTTTCAAATCACAAACATGATCAAATCGAGAATGAAACGGAGATGTTGCAATTATTTGAGGATGCAGAATTATTGGATTTTTATAAAAAGAAACACCTATGGAATGGATGTTTTGGAGCTATGACCATTATTACACATGATTTTTTAGCAGATATGAATAAGAAATATGATATGAGTAAATTGCTGGATCAGGTCATCACTCGATATAATCGTATGTCGTTTGAAAGAGTATTTGCGTGTATATTACAAAAAGAAGCACCGTTAGATGTTATGTTGGGTGATATACACGATTATTGTCGATGGGGTATCAATTACGACTCGCGATTCTTTTCATTGGAGATTATGTTTTTACCGATTGTAAAATTTTGGACAGGTAGATAGAGGTTACACATTGTTTTTGTCTTACAACAATGTATAATAATAAAACAAAATATGAAACCACTCTTCGATAAAACCGAATTCAAAAAACAAATGTCCAAGATTTTTACTATGGAAACGGAAAGTGAGAAAAAGGCCTACCAAACAAATTTGCGAATACAAGCCGAAAAGGAAATGAAAATCATCAAAGCGGAATTGCTACATGGGGGTGGTTCTACGTCAAGTGTAATCCCACAACACGGAGCACTCAAGTGTGTTGAGAGCACCGAATCCAATATAATAATGAGAGAATTTCAAGATTATCTAAGTAGGAAGCAAAGTCCCACGAATACACCGTGAGGTGGGATTACTCATTTCTCAATATCCCACTCATTTCTCGATAAGTCTGTTTTGAGAGGTTTTGGGGTAATCTTGGACAAGGGGGGTAAAATACATCGCGTGCAACGCGAAATAAGAATATTACTTTAATAACTACTGTACAGTGCAGTATTTTTACAAATTGAAGTCTATTTTAATGTGATATATAAAGTTCCCATTAAATAATGATCCCACAAAATAATACATAAAAAAATGAAAGTTGGTGGCTCACGAAAAATGAAAATCTGTTTCTCTCCATTTTCATTATATCGGAGAAGATTTGAAATACAGAAATCGTCAAAATGTGGGGTGGCTACAGAATGCAGTGTTTTGCTATTCTCAAATAATCGATTGACTGCAACCATTTTTTGAATATACATAAGTATTTTGTGCGGAAAAGGGTTTAGGCATTTTATCTATTTCCATTGTATAGGAAATCATTTCCAATAATGGAAATCAAAAAAGGAGCACCCAATGCCGTAAAATATATATGCAAAAAATGCAACTTTGAATGCAGTAAAAAAAGTAATTATGAAAAACACATAATGACTGCAAAACATAAATCGGAAAAGGTTGGAAACACTGTTTCAGTATATCAATGTGAAGAATGTGAAAAACAATTCAAGACAAATTCTGGTCTATGGAAGCACAAAAAGAAATGCATTGTGGTGCAAAATCCATCAAAGGAAGATAATATTTCGAATCAATTCCTCAAAGATGAAATGATAGAGAGATTGGTAAAAGAATTAGGTGATGAACGTAAAGCATTGATTGAAAAAAATAATGAAAATCAGGAAATGAAATCCATGTTTTTGATGATGATTGAAAAGTATCAACAGGCTGCCCAAGAAGCGAACCAACAACTTGCGAATACAATCGTCAAAGGAAACCAAGAAACGACTAAAGAATTGGTGAATAAGTTCATCGAAATCGCGCCGAAAATGGGTAACAATACGACCAACAACAACGACAATCGAAAGATAACGTTTAATTATTATTTGGAGAACAATTGCAAGGACGCAGAAACGATTCATGATTTCATAGATCGTTACAGCCTAAAATGCGGTGATTATTTCCGAGAAAATGCTCGCGCAATAGTGGATAGACAAGTGAGTTTGGCGGTGAATGCCCATCGATTGTTCTTTGAGTGTCTCCGAGAGAACCCCCAACACATGAATTTTGTCCAAACGTCGAATGTACATGACGGAATTCATTACGTGAAAGAGAAGGAACGCATAAAGGAAAACGATATTATCACGTTGTACGGAGAAGCCGAATTCCGAAAATATACGGACAAGTTCCAGAAGAAGGGATTCGAAATAAGTTCAGCGGTGTATCGTGTTTTGCGCGTAATCCAAGAAGAGACGTATGAGCGTTTCAAAAGAAATTGTCGAAAAAAGCCGCAAGAATCGGATTATGAAGGGCAATATTCGGACTATGTGAGCGAATATATGCGTGATATGGAGGACTATAATAATCAATATGAGTATAGTACGGAGCATAATTGTAGTTTGAAAACAGCGTTAATGGATCAGGTATTTTCGGTAATAAATTTGTTTGATACGACCAAACCGGCGGGGAAAAAGACGTGCAAAGAGATCTTGGAAATGAGTCGTTATTCAACGAAATCGCAGTTGTTGTGTTGAATCTTCATCACAATCTTTGACTAATTTTTGTCGAATGGACTTGTACAGTGTTGTTTGATCATATTTATCTTTGTATGAATAAGGATGATTGTGACTTTTGATATATTGTGTGTCTTTGTTGATGTTAAAAATGGGGCGTCCATTTCCATAAAATATCTGAAATTGTTTTTGCCTCCATAACTCTTGTTTTTCTACAGTGGAAAGATTGCGAAATTGATATTCTACAGGGGGCTCCGCCCCCCTGTGACCCCCCGAGTTCCCGATTGCAAGCGGAATTGCTGATTGAAATCGATTCATCATAACTTATATTATAGCAATATTATTGTCGTTAAATATCCAAGAATATATTTTACTATGGACCCCAAAAAATGAGCAATTCTTGTAGTTCGGTCAATGGTTCCTGCATGTTCGGTTTATTGGGGGGTTTTGGATTATTTACAGGTTTTGGTTTGGGATTGGTTTTATAAATAGATTTCATTAGTTCTTTGCAAATTTGCTCGCATTCGAACGATTCTTTGCGAAAATGCTCAGGATCCATATAGACTATCATAATAAAAAGATTGCCCGATTTTTACATAAATTCAACTATTTTATCGATATAGAGACGAAAAGGTAGCCAAATGCGAAACGCCGGTGATCGTCGCCGTAGATCAGAAATGGTAGCATTGCCGTAATCAAACTGGATCGTATTTTTGTCGGGATCAATGGAAAGAATGCGCACAAATCGCAAATGGTATTCTACGCTAACGGGTGATGGAAATTGATACAAAATTGTGTCTCCTACCAAAGGCGTAATGTTTTGCAAAGTGATCTCGGATTGCTCGAGGAAAATGAAATTGCATAGCTCTCCAGTTATAGAGTGGTCAAGACATTTACTGATTTTGAGGGAATCGAAAAATTCTTGGTTTTGACGGTCGCGAATAGAATCGGTATAAGGTGTTTTGCCTCGACGTCGAAAGGGATTCTTAAGAGAACATTCGCATATCAAATCAAAATAGGGTCCTAGTAAAACATCAGAATGAAGAATGTCCAAGACAAAATAGGAAATTTTATGATTTGATATGAAAATAGAGAGTTTATTCGAAAAATATGGAGCCATTACGTTATAATGGAGTGTGAAAAAAGAAAATGCAAAAAAAATGAAGGGATGAAATCTTGGACAAAGGAGGGATCTTAGATCCAAAACAAAATTGAATGGTTTTTTTAAAATCATTCAATCGTAACCAAATTTACCAAGAAGTAAGAAGAATCAAATATGGATATCCTACCGATGTTTTATACCCCCCTCATTGGTATTTACAACAAGGAGTATTGTGAAGTATGTGAAGAAGGACTCGTCGAAATATCTTGCGATAAATGTGGCGACGGAGTATGTCGTAATGAACGATGTTGCATGGTATTCCCACATTATAAAAACACCGAATATATAGTCTGCAACGAATGTAAAGAAATAATTGATAAAAAATTGCAACAAATTGATTTGGGCAAAATCACATTGTTGAAAAGAAAAATAGCGACAAATACAACCATCAAACATTTACATATGGCGTCCCACGTAGAACCCACACATGGCGGTAATTATGGGAAGCATAATTAACATATCATATTTGACGTTGATTAAAAATTCGCGAAGGTCGTTGTACAGTTGTGTATTTTTATCGATTGTATTTTGCATAGAAACCATCAAGAGAATATCCTTATTAATTTGCGGTGAAAACGTGGGAATATCATTATCCTCTAGCTGCATAGAAATATTTTCTTCTGTAACACCACTACTACAACTGTCGTCGTATTCGGTAATATCACTGCGACCTTCACCGCAACATTCGTCTCCACGAACAAACAACTGTTTTTCGCATTTCAGACATGTGGGTAAGCAATCATCACATACCCATTCCTCGTGTTCCCCATAATCTCCCCCGGTACCCTCGCAATTTTCGCAAATATCTTCGCGACCACATTGAAAACACCAAGTTACAGGGACACGTTCATTACAGTCGTTACATAAAAATTCGCCATCATCTTCCTCTTCCTCTACTACTTCTTCCTTTTTATCTTCCTCCTCCTCCTCCTTTTTATCTTCCTCCTCTCTAGGAGATTCATCCGAATGGACAATCGCATTTGTTAGATTGGAGTGCTTTTGTGTAGATAGGTGCTTGTTGTATCGACTACGCGTGGGTGCCGAAAAATTACATGGATCGCATTTAAAGGGTGGCGCAGTCATATATTGGATATGTTCCATTTACATATATTTACACACATAAAGTTTAAGTGGGTTCATATAAAATATAAAATATAAAGTATTTTGCTCCTTTGATATCCAAAACAACTGTTGTTAATAAATGAAATGAAGATCTAACAGAAATATGCTCTTCATGTGAATTCAAACCTTTATCGGCGTAAAAAAAAGTTGTAGTTATTTACGTTACATGAGAATTTTTATAGTTTTTGTTTTTGTTTTTGTTTTTGTTTTTGTTTAATTAAAGAGGAATAATTGCTTTTGATTCAGGGTCATATTTGCCGACTTCCTCGTGTGTTACACAAGAATAGAGGTTATTATCATCGTCAATGAGATAGGTTTTGCGGTTAATGTCGATTTCTTGAGTGTGGATCTCTTCATCGTCGGATGCTTCTTCCTCCTTGACTTCCTCCTTGACTTCCTCCTTGACTTCCTCCTTGACTTCCTCTTTTGTCTTCTTCGCGGCCTCCTTAGCATCTGCCTTGGCCTTCTTCTCGGCCTCCTTGGTGTCTGCCTTGGCCTTCTTCTCGGCCTCCTTGGTGTCTGCCTTGGCCTTCTTCTCGGCCTCCTTTGCCTCCTTGGCCTCTACCTTGGCCTTCTTCTCGGCCTCCTTTGCTGCTTTGGCCTCTACCTTGGCCTTCTTCTCTGCCTCTTTGGCGTCTGCCTTTGCCTGTTTATCGTCGGCATTTACTTCAGGCACCGCATTGGCTGCATCTACGAGTTCAGCGACGATGTCGTTGCTTTCGTCACTTTCGACGCGAGTAGCCTTCTTTGTACGAGTAGCACCCTTCTTTTTTTGATTATCTGGTTTGGTCTCATCGACCTTATTTTCCTCGACCTTGGCCTCCTTCTTAGCTCTGGGCTTCTTTGCGCGGGGAGCCTTAGGGGGTGCTAAGCGTTGGGCAACATACTTACGCAAAACATTACCGGTTTCCTTTGATTGGTCCAAAACACTTTTGTAAAACTGGGTCTGGTCATCAATACTAGACAAGAGCTTGAGTTCCCCGTAAGCAGTTTCCACGCCCTCGTCGTTCAATACACCTTGTGACTGGAGGCTTTGGATGAGACCATAGCCGAAAACCAGAAACTTGGAGTACTTTGCTGAAAGGGTGGGCTTCTTCACGCGGGGGGCTTTGACCTTGGTCTCGGCGATGACGGTGTTGGAAAGAGTGTTGGCGGACATTGTTGATTGATTAGTTACTGTTGTAATAATTGGTTGGGGCTAATTGTACCTCAAAATAGCCTATCAATTTTGTTGTGATTTTGAAGCAATTTCTCACCGGCATCTGACCCTTGTGATTTGAAATTTTCCATTTCAAATTACCAAGGGTTTAAGAGTTTATTGATAGCCCTTGCGGCAAAAAAGGCAGGCGGTAATAGGTGGGATAGAGTTACAAGACTAATCGTCGTATAATTTACGGATTTCTCGAATCATTATTAGGATAAAGAATCCAGCAAGGAGAAGACTTTCGACAAGCACGGACATGAGTTGAAGTTGATATTTACGTATTATTGTTACTATGGGGGATGTGATCCAGTAAATAAAAAAAAGACTCTTCAATTTTATTAGTTAAATTACACGATATAACCGACCCTGCACACAGGGCATTTGCATTCTCTTGCGCGTGTCTGCCTCGTCGCGCGCATTATCTGCTGTAAGAAGCACGACACGCACAGCGTGTGTCCGCACTTGAGCACCGTCTTTCCCACCTCGCCCAAATCCTCGATGCATATGGGGCATTCTGTTGCCTCCACCGCGGTTTCTCTCAGCACCGGCAAAGCCACCATCCGAGCCAACTCGTTGTCGGTTGCGGTTTCCGTTGGTTCGAACTCCCGGGGGCGTTCGACAACTCCAGGTCTCCGCCGAGCATCTTGCATTTGCAAGTCTCTTACCCGTCGCAACTCCGCCTGTCGCTCCTCCTCCCATCCCTGTCTCAACTCCGCCTGTCGCTCCTCGGGCAAACCCTGTATATGTCGCTCCTCCTCCTGTCGTTCCTCATCCCACCTCTGCATGACGTTTTGTACCGCTTCAGCGTCTCCTTGATCCAATATCTCTTGCTGCTGTCTTTGAAGGGCGTGATACAACACCATCTCGTCTTCGTCTCGCTCAGGTGGGTGCCGAGGCCGATTCGCCATGCGCTGCTCCTCCCTCTCCCGTCGCGCACGTCGCTCCTCCGCCTCCCGCTCCTGAACTCCCCGTCTCGCATTCTCCTCCGCCTCCTGCTGAGCTGCCCGTCTCGCCTCCCCCTGTCGCACCCGACAGGTGCGGATGTTGTGTCCGCTGGCTCCACAGTATGAACACATCCGTACTGGTAGTCCTGGTTGATTGTATCCGGGCATTGTGTAAAATCTATTATTAGTTATAAGTATTAGTTATAAGTATTGTGCTAATATAAAATTATAATAAAAAAAGGATTTCAATTTTATATGGATTTATCACAAAAAAAATACAATATATACACTCTTTTTCTTGTTTTGTATTTTATTTAATCCAATTCTGGCATTTTAAACATATCCATTCCTTGGATTACAATTTTCAAAACTGAATTTTCGTTTCCACAATTTTCAGGTCTAACTTCTGTATAAGCCTCACCGACGCTGTCGTCGGTCAATGCACCTTGAGAAATAAGTTCTTGAATGAGAATGTAACCGAAAATACTGTATTTTGCGGCTCCAATTTCCTCAAATTCGCATTCTGGCATTTTAATACAAGAACTTTGAACTTCTTTGAGTACAATTTCCAAAGCTTCTGGATAACCCTCATTTACGGCCTCTTCGGTCAATACACCATTCGAAATCAATTCTTGAGTGAGAATGTAACCGAAAATACAGTATTTTGCGATATTTACAACGGACATATCTTTCCAGACAGAAAGTTGGTTGGTTTGGGCGTTTGCAGACATGATTGTTGAAACGTTTAATAACTTAGAAAGTTGGCTGATCCTAATTCGTAGTCAAAAAGACCTATCAATTTTATGAGTGTTTTTTTGCAGTTTTTTAAACAAAAGTTAATGAAGTCTCTAATTACAAATAAAAAGATACTTTTTGCATTTTTGGACATTTTGTCTTCTATTTGTTATTTTTTCATAAAAGTCCAAGAAAAATACATAGAAACACTCAAAAATCGATAAATTACTCGAAAATCAATATCCCACTCATTTCTCGATAACTATGGAAAGGGGGGTACGGAAAGGCTTGGACATGGGGTGTTGTGGGGCGTATGAACGTAGGGGGTCCCACTTGTGGGCGTCGGGTGTCGGGTGCCGGGTATTGTAAATATCCCCCTTCTCCAAAGACTCTACCAAAAAGACTCTACCAAAAAGACTCTACCAAAAAGACTCTACCAAAAAGACTCTATCAAAAAGACTCCACTCAAAGACTCCACTCAAAGACTCTATCAAAGACTCCACTCAAAGACTCCACTCAAAGACTCTATCAAAGACTCCACTCAAAGACTCTATCAAA
>Ga0114915_1000983_pt1 | contig 12522 bp, 9 predicted proteins | sample MalvirAntarct_55_FD_87288 | JGI IMG/M metagenome (GOLD analysis project Ga0114915, IMG submission 87288) | Marine viral communities from the Global Malaspina Expedition - Malaspina viral metaG Antarct_55 | ecosystem: Environmental > Aquatic > Marine > Oceanic | place: South Georgia Island...
ACCGATCGATCATCTCCACTTGCAGTTCGCGCAGGCCGTTCTCATCGGCAGCATTAGCGATGCGCTTGTAGAGAATCAGGCGTGCATGCACATCCGGCAGATAATCTTCCGGGATGAGCGCCGGAACGCGCAGGTTGATTTCCGGGCCGCCGCCGAGCGGCTGGTCGAGGTTCGGCTGTTCACCTTTCTGGATGGATTTGACCGCACGCTCGAGCATTTCCATATAAAGCGTGAAACCGACCGCCTGTATCTGTCCGCTCTGGCCGTCGCCAAGCAACTCGCCCGCGCCGCGAATCTCCAGATCGTGGGTGGCGAGGACGAAACCAGCCCCGAGATCCTGCGCATTGGCGATGGCTTCCAGGCGCTTTTCAGCGTCGGGCGTCATGGCCTTGCGTGGCGGTGTCAGCAGGTAGGCATAGGCCTGGTGGTGGCTCCGGCCGACCCGACCGCGGAGCTGGTGCAGCTGGGCCAGACCGAACTTGTCGGCACGTTCGATGATGATGGTGTTGGCGCTCGGTACGTCGATGCCCGTTTCAATAATGGTCGAGGCGATCAGTACGTTGAAGCGCTTGTGGTAGAAGTCGCCCATCACCTGTTCGAGCTCGCGCTCGCGCATCTGCCCGTGACCTACGCCGATGCGCGCTTCCGGGACCAGTTCGGCGAGGTCGGCGGCGCACTTCTCGATCGTTTTCACATCGTTGTGCAGGTAATAGACCTGGCCGCCGCGCAGCAGCTCGCGCAGTAGCGCCTCTTTGATCACGGAGTTTTGCTGCTCCATGACAAAGGTGCGTACTGACAGTCGACGCGCTGGCGGCGTGGCGATGATGGACAGATCACGCATCCCCGCGACGGCCATGTTCAGCGTGCGCGGAATCGGCGTGGCGGTCAGGGTCAGAATGTCCACTTCACTGCGCAGCGCCTTGAGCTGTTCCTTCTGGCGCACCCCGAAGCGGTGCTCTTCGTCGATTATCACCAAGCCCAGATTGGTGAACTTCACATCGTCCTGCAGCAGCTTGTGCGTGCCGATGAGGATGTCGACTTTGCCTTCGGCCAACTGGTCGACCGCGGCCTGAATCTCCTTGGCGGACTTGAAGCGGCTCATCACCTCGACTCGCACCGGCCAGTCGGCGAAACGATCGCGGAAGCTGTTGTAGTGCTGCTGAGCGAGCAGGGTGGTGGGCACCAGCACCGCCACTTGACGGCCGCTGTGCACCGCGATGAAGGCCGCTCGCATGGCGACTTCGGTCTTGCCGAAGCCCACATCGCCGCAGATCAGGCGGTCCATGGGCTTGGGCGCGAGCATGTCGTGACGTACGGCTTCGATGGCGGCCTGCTGGTCCGGCGTTTCTTCGAACGGGAAGCCAGCGCTGAATGTTTCGTAGTCCAGCTGCGGATCTTCGAAAGCGTAGCCTTCGCGCGCGGCGCGACGGGCATAGATGTCGAGTAGCTCCGCAGCGACGTCGCGAACTTGTTCGGCGGCCTTGCGCTTGGCTTTTTGCCAAGTTTCCGAACCCAGTCGGTGCAGCGGGGCGAGGGCGTCGTCACTGCCGGTGTAGCGGGCAATCAGGTGCAGGCTGGAGACCGGCACGTAGAGCTTGGCGTCCTCGGCGTATTGCAACATGAGGAATTCGGCAGCCTGACCTTCGATTTCCAGCGTGACCAGGCCGTGATAACGACCGACACCGTGGTCGATGTGCACCACCGGTGCGCCTTCGCGCAGTTCGGTGAGGTTCTTGATGACGTTCTCGCCGGCATCACGACCTTTTTCACGCCGACGGCGCTGCATGATGCGTTGGCCGAACAGCGGGCTTTCCGCAATGAGCGCGATAGCCGGATCCTGCAAAAGCAGGCCGTCGTCCAATGGCGCGATCGAGATGGCTAAACGCTCACCACTTTCGACAAACTGCGGCCAGCCTGAAACTTCCAGCGGGCGTAGCTTCAGTCGCGCCAGTAGCTCCAGCAGAACTTCACGGCGACCAGCCGATTCGGCAGTGAAGAGCACGCGGCCTGGAAATTCATCGAGGAATCGGCGAAGCGCACCGAGCGGCTCGCTGGCCTTGGCATCTATCGCCAGTTCCGGGAAGCGGCTGGCGGCAAAGCGCTCGCGGCCGATGCCGCTTTCCACATCGTCCTGGCTGGCCACGATGCGTGGCCACAGCTTCAGGTGAGCGAAGCAATCCTCGACGGCCATGAACAATTCGGCCGGCGGCAACAATGGCCGCTCAGGGTCGACGCGACGCTCTTCGTAGCGAGTACGTACGTCTTTCCAGAAGTGCTCCGCGGCCTGCTCGATACCCGGCAGCGAAAACACCTGGGTGTCCTCCGGCAAGTAATCGAACAGTGTCGAGGTCTCGTCGAAGAACAGCGGCAGGTAGTACTCGATTCCGGCCGGGGTGATGCCGGTGGACAGATCCTGGTAGACCGGGCAACGGCGGAAATCCACATCGAAGCGTTCACGGAAGCGCGCGCGGAAGCCAGTGACCGACTCCTTCTTCAGCGGGAATTCGCGAGCTGGCAGCAGGCGGATCGACTCGACCTTGTCGATGGATCGCTGGTTTTCCGGATCGAAGGTGCGCAGCGTTTCGATTTCGTCGTCGAACAGGTCGATGCGGTAGGGCAGGGGGCTGCCCATCGGAAACAGGTCGATCAGCGCGCCGCGCACTGCAAACTCGCCATGCTCGTACACCGTATCGACGCAGCGATAGCCGGCCGCTTCAAGCCGGGCACGCATCTGCTCGACATCGAGCTTCTGGCCGACATCCAGTACCAGACTGGAACCGAGCAAAAAACGCTTTGGGGCGAGTTTGTGTAGCGCTGTGGTAATGGGAACTACCAGAACGCCGTGAGTCAGCCCTGGCAGCTGATAGAGCGCTGCGATCCGTTGGGAAATGATGTCCTGATGCGGTGAAAAAACGTCATAGGGCAGCGTCTCCCAGTCGGGAAAGTGCAGAACCGGCAAGTCGGGCGCAAAGAAGGCAAGCTCTTCCTGCAGGCGTTCGGCGCTCTGGCTGTCGGCTGTCAGGAGGAGAGTGAATCGATCTGCGTTGCTGGCGGCTTCGGCAATGGCCAGGCTCAGCGCAGCTCCAGGAAGGTTGCCCCAGGTTTGCTTGCCGCTGGCGGCAGGCATGGGCGGAAGGCGCAATACGGACACGAGTGGGCGTGGCTCCGGTCGATAAAAAATGGACCGCCGGGATTGTAACTATCCGCGCGGAACGCTGTCAGTGTTTCGGCTGCACAGATTGCCGACGCTAGGGTGCGGCGGCATAATGTAGCCCTTTTTCTCAGCCCCTACATGTTGGAAGGAACTGCCCGTGACTCAGAAGCCCGACCAGTGTCTTGGTGAATGGATTGATCGAGAAGCCCTCGCCGAAGCGATGATTCCGCTGATTGGTCAGCTGTATCGTAACAACAACGTGGTGACTTCCATCTATGGCCGTGGGTTGATCAACCGTTCGGTCATCGCACTGCTAAAAGCTCATCGTTTTGCGCGTCACCGTCAGGCCGACGAAGCCGAGCTGTGCGTCAATGAAACTCATCAGATTCTTACCACCATGAGCCAGATGGACCTGGGTGCCGCTTCGGTGGACCTGGGTAAAGTCGTGGGGAAGTTCAAGGCCGAGGGGAATGGTCGCAGCCTTGACCAGTTCGTGCGTGACGAGCTGGCTGAAGTCGCTGGCAAGCGCAACACCACCGGCGTCCACAAGGGCACCGACGTCGTGCTCTATGGTTTCGGTCGGATCGGTCGCTTGCTCGCCCGCATCCTGATTGAAAAGACGGGCGGCGGCGATGGCCTGCGTCTGCGTGCCATTGTCGTGCGCAAGGGGGCTGACAACGATCTGGTCAAGCGCGCCAGCCTGCTGCGCCGCGATTCGGTGCATGGTCCGTTCGAAGGCACCATCCACATCGACGCCGAAAACAACACCATCACTGCCAATGGCAACCTGATTCAGGTGATCTATTCGAACGATCCTGCTTCGGTGGATTACACCGAGTACGGTATCGAAAACGCTCTGCTGGTCGACAACACCGGTAAATGGCGCGACGCCGAGGGTCTCAGCCAGCACCTCAAGTGCCCGGGTGTTGCCCGTGTTGTGCTGACTGCGCCTGGCAAGGGCGAGTTGAAGAACATCGTTCATGGCATCAACCATGGCGAGATCACGGCTGACGACAAGATTGTTTCTGCGGCGTCCTGCACCACCAACGCAATCGTGCCGGTGCTGAAGGCGGTCAATGACCAGTACGGCATCGTCAACGGTCATGTCGAGACTGTGCATTCCTACACGAACGACCAGAACCTGATCGACAACTTCCATAAAGGCAGTCGTCGTGGTCGTAGCGCTGCGCTGAACATGGTCATCACCGAAACGGGTGCTGCGACAGCTGCCGCCAAGGCGTTGCCGGTGCTCAAGGGCAAGCTGACCGGCAACGCCATTCGCGTTCCGACGCCGAACGTTTCCATGGCGATTCTCAATCTGAACCTGGAAAAGGCAACGAACCGCGAAGAAATCAACGAGTACCTGCGCCAGATGGCCATGCATTCGGACCTGCAGAAGCAGATCGACTTCGTTAATTCGCAGGAGGTTGTTTCAAGCGATTTCGTAGGCTCTCGTCACGCAGGCGTAGTGGATGCTGAGGCCACGATCTGCAGCGACAACCGTGTCGTTCTGTATGTCTGGTACGACAACGAGTTCGGCTACAGCTGTCAGGTGGTGCGCGTGATGGAAGACATGGCGGGCGTAAACCCACCTGCGTTTCCACGCTAACAGGCAGCTAGCACTGCAGACAAAACGGGAGCTTCGGCTCCCGTTTTTCATTTTTCAGCTCGCCGCGTATGCCGTATTCATCGTACTTGCAGGCGAAGCGTCAATAGTCGGTTGCGGATGACCGCTTGTCTTCAGTCAAAAAATTGGAAGGCCTTGGGTGGTCAGTCACGTGTCGCGGCCTCTATAATCGGGCGGATTTCTACCTGGGCCCGTGGCATAGCGTCGCGCCAATATATTTTTGGTGCGCGTCGTGCAATTCGACCTTCAGCTAAATCGCTGGGCCTGTAAAAAAGTCTTTCAAAATCAGTGGTTAGGCGAGCCGATGATCAATATTAAACGTGGGCTAGATTTGCCCATTGCAGGTGCGCCGGCGCAGCGTATCGAGGCCGGAAGGCCCGTGCGAAGCGTCGCCGTAGTAGGGTTTGACTACCCTGGCATGAAACCGACCATGGAAGTTCAGGTCGGTGATCGCGTGAAACTGGGTCAGGTATTGTTTTCCGACAAGAAGATACCCGGCGTCCATTTCACCGCCCCCGGTGCGGGTGTTGTAAGCGCGATACATCGTGGCGAGAAGCGCGTCCTGCAATCGGTGGTCGTCGATTTGGAGGGCACCGAAGAGCTGACTTTCAACCAGTACGGTTCGACCGAGCTGGATGGCCTGGGTGACGAGAAGGTCCGTGAGAATTTGCAGCAAGCCGGTCTCTGGGCTGCGTTGCGCACTCGTCCGTACAGCAAGGTTCCGGCTATCGATGCCGTGCCGAGCTCAATTTTTGTCACTGCCATTGATACTCACCCGCTGGCAGCCGACCCAGCAGTGATCATTGCGGAGCGGGCTGCTGATTTCGAAGCAGGGCTCAAGGTTCTTGGCAATCTGGGTAAGCTATTTCTGTGCAAGGCCGATGGCGCTTCGCTGCCCGGCGAACAGGTTGCCAAAGTTCAGACTGAGCGCTTCGCTGGTCCGCATCCTGCGGGTCTAGCTGGCACGCATATCCATTTCCTGGATCCAGTAAGCGCCACCAAAAGCGTGTGGACGGTCGGTTATCAGGATGTGATTGCGATCGGTGCGCTGTTTCTGACCGGTAAGCTTTCGGTGGAGCGTGTGGTCTCGTTGGCCGGCCCGGTCGTAGAAACCCCGCGTCTGGTACGCACTCGCCTGGGCGCCAATCTTGATGAACTGACCGCCGGCGAGCTGCAGCCCGGCGCAAATCGTGTCGTGTCCGGGTCTGTCCTGGGCGGTCGTACAGCGCATGGCGCTTTTGCGTTTCTAGGTCGCTATCACCAGCAGGTGTCCTGTCTGCGCGAAGGCAAGGAGCGGGAAATGCTGCACTACCTGCGTGCCGGTAGCGATAAGCACTCGATCCTCAATATCTACATCTCCAAGTTGATGGGCGGCAAGAAATTCGCTTTCTCAACCTCCACCAACGGCAGCCCGCGCGCCATGGTGCCGGTGGGCAACTACGAAGAGGTCATGCCGCTAGACATTCTTCCAACCCAGCTGCTGCGCTCGCTGATCGTTGGAGATACCGAGGTAGCGCAAAAACTGGGTTGCCTCGAGCTCGATGAAGAAGACCTGGCGTTGTGCACTTACGTCTGTGCCGGCAAGTACGAGTACGGCCCGATCCTGCGAGACAATCTGACCCGTATCGAGAAGGAGGGTTAAGGCATGGGCATTCGCGAATTCCTCGACAAGATCGAGCACAACTTCGAAAAGGGCGGCAAGTACGAGAAGTGGTACGCGCTCTACGAAGCGGCGGACACCTTCCTCTATCGTCCGGGCAGCGTTACCAAGACCACTGCTCATGTGCGTGATGGCATTGACCTGAAGCGGATGATGATTACCGTCTGGCTCTGCACCTTTCCGGCCATGTTCTTTGGTATGTGGAACACCGGTTATCAGGCCAACCTGATCTACGCACAAAGCCCTGATCTGCTTGCCGTACAGGAAGGCTGGCAGTTTGCACTGATCAGTGCGTTGGCGGGTTTCGATCCAACCAGTGCGTGGGATAACTTTATCCAGGGCGCAGCGTACTTCCTGCCGGTTTATGCGGTCACCTTCATCGTCGGTGGCTTCTGGGAAGTACTTTTCGCTTCGATCCGCAAGCATGAGGTCAACGAGGGCTTCTTCGTTACCTCGGTCCTGTTCGCGCTTACGCTGCCGCCTAGCATCCCGCTTTGGCAGGTCGCACTGGGTATCAGCTTCGGTATCGTTATCGGTAAGGAAATCTTTGGCGGCACTGGTAAGAATTTCCTCAACCCTGCTCTGACTGGTCGTGCGTTTCTGTTCTTCGCCTACCCGGCACAAATGTCCGGCGACGCGGTTTGGACTGCAGTCGACGGCTATGCCAGCGCCACTGCTCTTAGCCTCGGTTTTGCCGGTGGCATAGAAAACGTTGTGGAAAGCGGTATCACCTGGATGGACGCCTTTGTCGGCACCATTCATGGTTCGCTGGGCGAAACCAGTACGCTGGCTATCTTCATTGGCGGCGCGGTACTGCTGATGACCAAGATTGCGTCGATGCGTATCGTTGCCGGCACCATGATCGGCATGATCGCACTGAGCTCGTTGTTCAATCTGATAGGTTCGGACAGCAATCCATTGTTCGCCATGCCTTGGTACTGGCACATGGTGGTGGGTGGTTTCGCCTTCGGTCTGATCTACATGACCACCGACCCCGTGTCGGCAGCGATGACCAATACCGGTAAGTGGGTCTATGGCATTTTCATCGGTGTGATGGTGGTGCTGATCCGTGTAGTCAACCCGGCCTTCCCTGAGGGCATGATGCTGGCAATTCTATTTGCCAACCTCTGTGCTCCCTTGATTGACCACTTCGTCATCCAGGCCAATATCAAGCGGAGGCTGGCGCGCAATGTCTAGTCAAAAAGAATCCACTGTCCGTACGCTGATAGTGGCCCTGCTGGTTTGTCTGGTGTGCTCGGTATTTGTTGCCGGTGCGGCTGTCGCATTGCGCCCGACACAGCTGGAGAACCGTCAGCTCGACAAGCAGCGCAGCATTCTGGCGATTGCCGGGCTCGGTGAGGCCGGTATGTCCGGCGCCGAGGTGAAGGCGCTGTATAAAGAGCGCATTGTCGCCAAGCTGGTCAATCTCGAAACTGGCAAGTTCAGCGACGAGTTCGATCCGAATACCTTCGATCCACTGGTTGCTGCGAAGGACCCACAGCTGTCCGATGCATTGCCGCCAGAGCAGGACATCGCTTCGATCAAGCGTCGCGAGAAGTACAGCGTCGTGTATATCGTCGAAACCGAGGGAGAGCTGGATACTCTGGTACTGCCGGTGCGTGGCTATGGTCTGTGGTCGACGCTCTACGGTTTCCTTGCCCTTCAGGAGGATCTGAATACCGTGGCGGGCCTCGGCTTCTACCAGCACGGTGAAACACCAGGCCTGGGTGGTGAAGTCGACAATCCCAAGTGGCGCAGCCTCTGGGAAGGCAAGGAGCTGTACAACGAGGATGGAGAGCTGGCGATTCAGATCGTCAAAGGTGGAGTCGATCCGCAGAGCCCGAAAGCCGACCATCAGGTCGATGCACTGGCCGGCGCAACGCTGACCAGTAATGGGGTCAACAATCTGTTGCACTTCTGGCTCGGTGAGAACGGCTTCGGTCCTTTTATCGCTAACCTGCGCGCTGGGGAGGCTTGAGTATGTCGCAACCTACTATTAAGGAAGTCCTGTTAAATCCGGTCTTCAACAACAACCCCATCGGCCTGCAGATCCTCGGGATCTGCTCGGCGTTGGCGGTTACCTCCAACCTGAAGACAGCGTTGGTCATGTCCATCGCGCTGACACTGGTTGTGGCATTCTCCAACCTGTTCATCTCGATGATCCGCAGCCAGATTCCTGGTTCGATCCGCATGATCGTGCAGATGGTGATCATTGCGTCACTGGTTATTCTGGTCGATCAGGTGCTCAAGGCTTACGCGTTCTCCTTGTCCAAGCAGCTCTCGGTCTTCGTCGGTCTGATCATCACCAACTGTATCGTGATGGGTCGGGCCGAGGCGTTTGCCATGCAGAACCCGCCGGTGCTTTCGTTCTTTGACGGGCTCGGCAACGGCCTGGGTTACAGCGCCATGCTGATCGCGCTCGGGGTCATTCGCGAGCTGTTCGGTGCGGGTAAATTGATGGGCTACACCATTCTTCCGGTCGTCAATGACGGTGGCTGGTATCTGCCGAATGGCCTGCTGTTGTTGCCGCCTTCTGCGTTCTTCCTGATCGGTCTGTTCATATGGGGCATCCGTAGCTGGAAGCGGGAACAGGTCGAGAAGCCGTCCTTCAAGATGGCGCCTCAGGTCTCGAACAAGGAGGCTTATTAATGGAACACTACATCAGCCTGTTCGTCCGTGCCGTGTTCATCGAGAACATGGCCCTAGCGTTCTTCCTTGGCATGTGTACCTTCATCGCAATCTCGAAGAAGGTCGAAACGGCTATCGGTCTGGGTATCGCGGTCATCGTGGTGCAGGCCATCACCGTTCCAGCCAACAACCTGATCTACACCTACCTGCTGAAGGCCGGTGCGTTGTCCTGGGCTGGCCTGCCGGAAGTCGATTTGAGCTTCCTCGGCCTGCTGAGCTACATCGGCGTAATCGCGGCGATCGTTCAGATCCTGGAGATGACCCTCGACAAGTACGTACCCAGCCTCTACAACGCGCTGGGCGTGTTCCTGCCGTTGATCACCGTGAACTGCGCCATCATGGGTGGCACGCTGTTCATGGTTGAGCGCGATTACAACCTGGCCGAAAGTGTGGTCTATGGCATGGGTTCGGGGTTGTCCTGGGCGCTTGCTATCGCCTTGCTTGCCGGGATTCGCGAAAAGCTCAAGTACAGCGATGTGCCGGAAGGCCTTCAGGGCCTCGGGATCACCTTCATCACCATCGGACTGATGTCGCTGGGCTTCATGTCTTTCTCTGGCGTACAGCTGTAAGGACGGGATGAACTGATGAGTTACGAAATTTTCCTCGCCATCGGCATGTTCACCGCCATCGTGCTTGCACTGGTTGTGATCATCCTCGCGGCGCGCGCCAAGCTGGTCTCCAGCGGCGACGTGAGCATCGAGATCAACGGCGAACGCACCATTACGGTCCCTGCTGGCGGCAAATTGCTGCAAACCTTGGCGGCCAACAATATCTTCCTGTCGTCTGCCTGCGGCGGCGGTGGTACCTGCGCGCAGTGCAAGTGCATCGTCGAAAGCGGTGGCGGCGAGATGCTGCCGACGGAGGAGTCTCACTTCACCCGTCGTGAAGCTGGGGAAGGCTGGCGCTTGTCCTGTCAGACGCCGGTCAAGGCAAACATGCAGATCGAAGTCCCGGAAGAAGTGTTCGGCGTCAAGAAATGGGAATGCACGGTTCTGTCCAACCCCAACGTGGCGACCTTCATCAAGGAACTCACCTTGAAGCTGCCGGAAGGCGAGAACGTAGACTTCCGTGCGGGTGGTTATGTGCAGCTGGAATGCCCGCCTCATGAAGTCCGTTACAAGGACTTCGATATCCAGGAGGAATATCGCGGCGACTGGGACAAGTTCAACCAATGGAAGTATGTGTCGAAGGTCGAGGAGACTGTGATTCGTGCGTACTCCATGGCGAACTACCCGGAGGAAGTGGGGCTGGTGAAGTTCAACATCCGTATCGCTTCGCCACCCCCAGGCAAAGATGATCTGCCGCCTGGCCAGATGTCCTCTTGGGTCTTCAGCCTGAAGCCTGGTGACAAAGTGACCGTGTACGGACCGTTCGGCGAGTTCTTCGCCAAAGACACCGACGCGGAAATGGTCTTCATCGGCGGCGGTGCGGGTATGGCGCCCATGCGTTCTCACATCTTCGACCAGCTCAAGCGTTTGAAATCCAAGCGCAAGATGAGTTTCTGGTACGGCGCGCGCTCGATGCGCGAGGCCTTCTACGTCGAAGAATACGATCAGCTGCAATCCGAAAACGACAACTTCCAGTGGCATCTTGCATTGTCCGACCCGCAACCTGAAGACAACTGGGAAGGTCCGACTGGCTTCATTCACAACGTGCTGTACGAGAACTATCTGAAGGACCATCCGGCGCCTGAGGATTGTGAGTTCTACATGTGCGGCCCGCCAATGATGAACGCCTCGGTGATCAAGATGCTCACCGACCTCGGCGTCGAACCGGAGAACATCCTTCTCGACGACTTCGGCGGATAGTATGAGCCATGCGTTACTTCAGCCCGTCATCGTTGCCGCGCTGGCGGCAGCCCTGACGGGCTGTCTGTTTCAGGACAAGGTAGAAAGTTTCGGCGGGCCCACCATGGGCAGCACTTATTCTGTGAAGTATGTGGCCGATGACGCCGCTGTTTCCAAAGAGCAGTTGCGAGACGAGACGGAGGCAATTCTGGCCAAGATCGACAGCCAGATGTCGACCTACCGTGCCGACTCGGATATCGAGACGTTCAATGCGCTACCTGCCGGCGCGTGCATGGCCATGCCCGGCGAGGTTCTCGAGCTTTTTCGCGCCGGCCAGCAGCTCTCGGAGGAAAGCGCAGGCGCTTTTGATCTGACGGTAGAACCCTTGCTTGATCTCTGGGGCTTCGGTCCCCATGGAACCGGCGAGCGGGTGCCTTCTGCCGATGAGATCGCCGCGGCTCGAGAAAACATGGGGCATCAGCATATTCGGATTGATGGCGAACAGCTTTGCAAGGATGTAGCCGTACAGGTTGATTTCAATAGCATCGCTGCCGGCTACGCAGTGGAACGGGTAACCGCCAACCTAGAGGCTTCCGGCGTTCGTCGTTACCTCGTCGAGATCACTGGAGAGCTCAAAGCGCTTGGCCGTAAGCCTGATGGGGCGCCCTGGCGAATTGCAATCGAGGCGCCGCATGACAATGAGCGAGTAGCCCAGCGGATTGTCGAGCTCAATGGCTATGGAGTGTCCACGTCAGGCGACTATCGCAACTATTTCGAGCGTGACGGCAAGCGTTATTCGCATACGCTTGATCCGGTAACCGGCGCGCCGATCGATCATCACCTGGCCGCCGTGACGGTTGTCGATCGCTCGACATTGAGGGCAGATGGGTTGTCTACTGTATTAATGGTGCTCGGCCCCGAGCGTGGTCTGGCGTACGCGACGGAGCGAGGCATTGCGGCGTTCTTCGTGATTCGTGAAGGACAGGGATTCATTAGCAAAAGCACTGAGGCCTTTGATGAGCTATTCGGTGCGGGAGTAGGCGAATGACTTGGTTAATCGTTTTTCTGGTCATGTTGCTGGTGGTGTTCGGCATGTCCATCGGCGTGATCATGGGTCGAAAGCCCATCGCCGGCTCCTGCGGGGGCATTGCCAATCTTGGCATTGAAAAAGAGTGTTCGATTTGCGGCGGGAGCCGTGAGAAGTGTGAAGAAGTCAATGAACAGGCGAGCCACGGTGATAAAGCAGATCTCGCGTACGACGCGACCAGACGCTGACAGCCGACTTGATCGAAAGCTCGGGATATTCAGTGTCCCGAGCGTTGGTCTTTGCATGCAAGGTCGAGGCAAACCGTCCACCGGCGCAATGAGCCACTTGGCGGCGCGCCGATAAGCAACATCCGCTACCCGGTTTCCCGAATTCGTTAACAGCGGCAGGGCTGCCTGCTGCCTGGTCTGGGGTGAATATGGCTGTCTACAATTACGATGTGGTGATATTGGGCTCGGGCCCTGCCGGCGAAGGCGCGGCGATGAACGCGGTCAAGGCCGGGCGCAAGGTCGCTGTGGTCGACAGCAGGCCTCACGTGGGTGGTAACTCGACCCATCTGGG
>Ga0114915_1000985_pt1 | contig 12509 bp, 8 predicted proteins | sample MalvirAntarct_55_FD_87288 | JGI IMG/M metagenome (GOLD analysis project Ga0114915, IMG submission 87288) | Marine viral communities from the Global Malaspina Expedition - Malaspina viral metaG Antarct_55 | ecosystem: Environmental > Aquatic > Marine > Oceanic | place: South Georgia Island...
CGGCCCAGTTTGAAAGGTAATATCATTATAGGTTTGACTTGGTACAGGAGAAATAGTTATTCCGCTTGTTCCATCATTACCTCTTATATCTAACTGATCTCCTTGTATCTTTAAATAGCCTGAACCAATTTCTTTAATTAAGCCTACTGTTCCATCATGGCTAATTTTTAAGTTATTAGAAACGCTAGTGCCAAACTGTACTGCATCGCTAGTACTTACTTCAATATCAGTGCCACTCGTAACATTACCTGCTACTAATGTATTGGCTAAAGACTCTGCCGCAGGGACAGAATTATCAACGTACGCTTTTACGGCTTTTTCTGTAGGAACTGCGCTATCACTATTTCCTGATAATGTTCCATCAATGCTAAACTCGGTAATTATTTGACCTGCACCTGCACCATACTCAAATCCTAAACTTCCAACAATAGCTACTGCCGCAGTAAGACCTAAATCAGTTGTAGAAATTTGAATTTCTTGCAAAGATTTTAAATCTAATTGATTAGCAGTGCTTGAGTGAATATAAGTGTTAACATCCCTAAACTCTACTTTTTGATCAGTGTCCATTCTTATAGGATTGGCCCCTGAAGTATTACCAAGCGCAAGGACTTCTGACAAGCTATCTGTTTTAGCAAATTGTGCATCAACGTATGCTTTAATAGATCGTTGCGTTGCAAGAGCGGTTGCACTGTCAGAAATCATGTCTCCTTGATCAAGGAAATTAATAATTGTTATTCCACTTTGGGCCATTTTAATGCCGTCACCACCGGAAACAATAATGTCATTACCTAAAGTTTCATCTCCGTTAGCCAAGGTAGCTTTAAGAGTAAGACCGCTAGTAATATCTGTTACAAGTGGCCCTGCTAATGGCAAACCTAAATTTTCATCAAACGTTAAAAATCTTCCAAGTCTTGCGGCACGCAAAGGCAAAGACATATCATACAAAACGCCATTGTATAAAAGCTCAGTTTCTTTATTTTGTAACCTTATGCTTCGGTCAATAAAGTTTTCATTTTGAACTGCGCCCATGTAAATTTTATCAAAATCAGCATTAACAGTAGAGGCTAAAAAGTCCCCGCTATTTTGATAATTTGTAGTTCGATCTAAAGGCATTTCTAAAACAAGGCTAACAACACTGGCAACGGCAACACCAGTAGCAAAAGTAACAACTCCACCAAGAGGATTGCCAAGTTCGCTAACACTGTATAATGCTTCTGCAACAATTACCTTGTCGACATATACTGTTAAATCGCCTTTTTCTAAAACTAGAAATTTATAATCAAACGTACTTGCCGGAGTACCGGATACAGTATAATCGTTACGAGTAATTAATTTAGTTACAGTCATTTTTTTGCACCTTAGTCCACTATGTTTTGTTGTATTGTGTCAAACCCACGCCTTAAGAAAAACAAATTTTGATAAGGCAATAATCTTCTTAATGTTCTTACGTCTGATTCTGTTATCGGATCGCCTGAAGTTATAGCGTTGTTAGCCGCTACAGTAGTGGATAATAAACTACCAAAAGTTGGCCCCAATAAACTTTCTGTTACCGTCCTATTAACTTGTTTCATGTTAACTTCATCAATGCCAAACAATGGGCGTAACCCTACATTATTGCTAGTCATTTTTTCGACAGTGTTATTTATTTCTCCTAAAATACCAATGGCACCTGATCTGTCTATCCCTTCCATTACCCAAACTGAAGGGTCGTTTGATATTTCTCGTCCGGAAATAGATTGTTTAATAAAGTAAGTTGTAGTGCCTGCTCCAATTAGTCCAAGAAAACCCATCATCTGAGCTTCATCTTGTTTTTGCAAACCTGCTACCAAAACTCTTTGCGTAGCTGACAATATAAAAGATTTAAATTGTAAAAAAGTTTGTCCTAAAGGCTCAGACATAAACAATGGTTTTTCTTGGCCAGGAATTATGACCACTCGGTCACTTTCTTTTCTCATTGCCGCGCCATAAATTCTTTCTAAATCTGCGCGATCCCAATTTTTAGCACCACTTATCCACAAGCCATCTTCTTTTCTGCCATACAGTTTTACTTGTTCGTACATAGCTTTAGCGTCTGATTCGTTAATACCTAGCCGCGCTAATTTTTTAGGATAAATACCTTTTGCTAAAGAATCAAAAACCCTAGTTTGCATTGTCATGCCATGCAATTGTTTCATTCCGGCAGTCCAATAATCTAACGCATTGTAACGTCCGTATTTTGCTGAAAGTGTTTGCAACCCTCTTTCAATTACGCTTCCGCCTTGGGTGTAATCTGTAATGTCGGCAATAAGCTCTGATTTTCCATTAGCAATGTAGTCAGTGCCTATTCCCCATAATCTAAGTTCTTCTCTAACTTCAGCGGTAACTTTTTTTGCTGACGTTAAACTTTTAAGGGATGTTCCAAATGTTGCACCAAACCCTTCGGCCATTGCTACACGCGCAAAATCTGGCAAACTTGAAGGGGTAACTCCGCCTAGCAAGCGTAAGTAATTTAAATTTCTAGCGGCTCTCATGCTACGAACAAACATATTGTTTTCTTGGTATCCGTATACGTTACGCATTCTGTCCCGCATACCCGCAATATTTTTAATATCTTTATTCATTCGGTTAAATACTTTTGCAGATTTTGCTCCCTCTAAAGCGTTATCCGCAACAAATTCTCTAGCCTCTCTTGCTATAGCCGATATCTGTTCTTGCATTGAAACATCACCAAATGCTTTATAAATTTCAATATCTGGAACAGTTGCCATGTAAAATCTTTGACCTAAAACGCGAATATCGTTTTCTAAAAACTCTTCAATAAGATCATCGTCAATATTAAAAACCCTGTTACGCAATGGCCCTTGAACACTAGTCCCTCTAAATGCCATTGATCCTGCGCTATCTATTGAATTTTTAGACCCTGCGCCTATTAACCAATCATAAGGCAATCTTCCGTCTGGAGTGCCAGTAATTCTAGTAGCAATTTCGCCTGCTAATGATATATAACTTTCGGTTGTTTGAGGCCCAAGAACGTCTGTTTTAAACTCAGCTTTTTCAACAATTTGTTCGTATTGTTTAGCAAGTGCAGGATCATCCACTCCTGCTTTTAAAGCAGACCTAGCAAAGTCAGCTTCTTTAATTAAAGCTAAATCTTTTTTAGCCAACCAATCAGCAACAATAGTTGTAAATTTATTGTAGTTAGCGTTAATATAATCTTTGTTATACAACCTATTTAAATAGTTGTTTGCGGTTTTTACCTGTACATCTTCTGGTAACAATTTAAGACTAATCATTTCATCTTTAATAGGATGGTATAAAGATTTGTTCCAAAAATCTGCCGCCTCTTGAGCTTCAGGTATTTTAGATTCTCCTCTTCTTACGGCCCTAGATACTTCGGCTGAAAATTCTTTTTCACTTTTTGAAGTAAATATTCTATCGCCTAAAGTTTTTTCGCCTTTGGTTCTTTCTAAATATTTTTTAAACAAATTTGTTTGATTCTGCAAAGAATCCATTACAGGCCCGACACGAATTTTAATTAAACTTTCTACTGAAGTTAATGGGGCAGTGTCTACCATTGTAGGGTTCTCTACTAACAATGCTGTAATCTGCCGTGTTTCTTTTGAAGGCGAAGTTATACTTGCTGAAAGAGGATCTATTTTTCCCATTATTTTAGTAATAGCTTTAGGGATTGCTCCAACTACTTCAGCACTTCCTATGTCTTGAGTTTGTGCCGCGCCTACACTTCTTAAATCTACTGGTTCGTTTGTTGTAGGATTAATGTCATTAGCAATTTTCCCTTCGGGATTCATTACGTCTTCAGTTTCTTTTGCAAGAAGGTTTACATCCCCCGTTGTTTTTGTAAAGGCCGCGCCCAGTGCGCCACCAAGCAACATTGCGGCAGATATATTTACAGCAGATTCGCCAAACGTTCTAGTTAACTGAGATTCATGCAAAGCCGCTTCTTGAACTGCCGTTTCTGCGGCCACTAACGAGCCAGTTACAGCTCCATTTTTTAGTATGCTATTACCTACACGATAAGTGTTTTTTACTGCTCCACCTATTACTAATAAAGAAACAGGATCAGCAATCATAACGGGCATGCCAACTAAAAATGACATAGCCCCTCCGTCAGCCATTACTTTTCTATCAGCACGCTCTCTTGAAACTTGCTTGCGTATTGATTCCACTTCTTCGTCACTATTAGCCACACCTACATTGTTCATTAAAAAAGAATCAAGGCGTTCTTCATTAGACAAAATTGTGTACGGGTCATAATCATTAGTTTTACTACTAGGTAAATTAGGTTCTTCATTAAGAATAGAACCAATAATATTTTCTTGCCGCCAAAAAGCACCCGCTATTTGCCCAATAGTAGGATCGTTATCAGCCTCAACCTTAGACGCATATGCTTTGCGTGGGGCCGCGATTGTTCCTGTCTCTGTTACAAATGGCATTTAGTTAACCTTTAATAAATCTAGCGGCTTCTTCTAATCTTTTTACAACCCCGTTATTAGGCTCGTTTATTTTTAGATCTTTATATTCAGCGTGATCAAGTAATTCTACAGCGGCTTCCGCGTATTTCCCTTCGTTAAACAACTTAGTCCATTTAAACATTTTTTTAGTATCTTTATTTCGTGTATCGCCTCTGTAAATTAAAGACATTAAAGCTTGTTGACGCTTAAAAGTAATATTTTCAAAATCAGGAAATTGATTTCTAACCATTCTATCAAAGTCTTTAAACGTTTCTTTAAACGTCATTCCTTTGTATTTTCCTGTTTGTCCTACTCCGCTAGTAGACACATTATTTTGATCATCATAATCTCCAAATGCAAAACCTTCATGCCCAACAATAAATTTCTGCAATTCTGTTAATGCACCCTCTGTTTTTTCTACTTGGTCAATTGCTTCTTGTCCTGCTAATTTTCTTACTTCAGTTTCAAATGCCTGTGGATCAGGTATCTCATTAGACGTACTAGCTGTTTGGTTTGTTGTTCCTTCCCTAATCATCCTGTCAATGTTAGGGTCTGGAACAAAGCCAGTATTAGTAGCCAATTCTTCATTTACTTTTTTTTTAGAATTTATTCTTTTAATATAATCATCACTAGCAGTTTTAGCCGCTTCTAATGCAGGGCTAAATGTAGGTCGGGCAAACTGAGGTAAAGGTTGTCCTTCTTTTCTAGTAAATGCGGCTTCTCCAAGTTTTGCTAGTATTTTTGTGTTTTTAATTGCATTGTCCTTTGCGGCTATAAAGACAGATCCATCAGCAACGTTTGCAACTCCCCTACCTATTAGTGCATATATGCTGTTATCTTTAATTAAGCGTTGTTGCATCCCATCTTGAGATAGCCAGTTAATATAAGCTTCTTCTGCCATTGCCATAGCATTTAGTGCGCTATATCCTTGTTCTTCATAATCATTACGGAAATTAATTTCTACTTGGTTTCTTCCTCTGCTCCAATTAGCTGAAGTAGTTTCTTTAGCCATTGCTCTTGATATGTCAGCATTTTTATCCATAATTGCTTTGTTAGCCGGAACCATAATACTGTCTTTAGTTTCTCCTTCCGGTATTGGACTCCATTGATTAGTAACTCGACCATTGTTATCTACCATAAGTGGAGACATTATAGTTCCGTCTTCTGCTACATAAGATAAAGCGTATGTTGGTTGGCCAAGCTCCGTTCCAGAAGAAGCTTCTTTAGCTGTTCTAATATTTGATGTTAATGTAATTTTATCTCGATCAATAATCTCGTCTGGGAACATTGCTTGCAATTCTTCATGCGCAATGTCTCTAACCCAACCTACATCTTTGTTTCCGCCTACACCATAAAACCCGTTTGGATTATATTTCATTAAACCAAAGCCATCCGGATTAGCATCTTTTCTCCAGTTAGCTTGTATCATTTTAAGTGCAGTTTTTCTTGCAGTGGGGTAATCTTCTGTGCCTGCAAGATACAATTGTTTAGATAATTTAATATAATCAGATTTCATTTCGTCATAAGCTAATGGGTCAGTTTCAACAATCAGTGATCCCATTAAAGGAATATAACTATTTTCCCCAAAAGATGATTGTAATTCTTGGCCAATTAAATCAAACGCAAAAGAACCTATGTCAGAATTTAGTTCTGCGTTTCGTCTTGCAACCGTGTCTGCACTTTGCGGGTCATAAATTTTTCTTGCTCTAGCAATAGCCTCTAAAGGTTCTGCACCATATTCAATAGCTGTATTTACCGTTAAAGCGTACGCAATTTCTTGATTAGAAAATGCAGTAGTATTTATTCCTTGTTGCCCTAAAATATCGTCTATGTATTTTGAAGCAAAATTAATTGCTACTGGATCTCCGCTATTTAAAGATGCCATTATGTCTTGTTTTTGTGCAGTTGGAACACGCCCAACCATATTTGCAAAATCTACATAGGCCGCTGATAACTGGTTAGGATCAGAAATACCTTCAACTTGCGGCAAAAATCGTTCTGTGTAATAAACATTAACGTCTTTGTCCGGAAGTACATAACCAACCGGATAACCAGTTTTATTTGCTTGTTGGAAATTTTCTACGTTAGCAATAGAGTCGCGCTTCGTTTGTTCTGCTTTACTAATTGTATTGGCGGCTTTAAGTTCTGAACGCAATCTATTTGTAGCAGTTTCTGCTTTCTTTATTACTTGATATCTTTGATCTACAGTAAGATCCATTTCAATGTCAAAGTCTTTAAGATCAGCTATAAGAGAATCAGATTGTGCAAGTTTTTGAGGATCAGTAAGTAATGGATTTTGTAAAACTCCTTGATCAATTTGAGCAAATGATATGGCAACATTTACTTGGCTTTCAGCTTCGCCAATAAAATTTTCGCGTGTCTCTATGTTTCCAAATAAATTATTGTCTTCAAGATGTAACCGTAAATCATTTATCGCTAGACTTGAATCAATTGTGTTATTGTTTCCCGCAGACATTAAAGCAGTGTTTGCAAGACTTTGAGCAATATTGTTTTCTGTTTGTTGGCTTTCTTGCAAAGCAATTCGCGATTCACTAATATCATAAAATTGCGTTAACGCTCTTTCTTGAAGTAAAAAGTTATTAGCTAAAGAAATTTGTGCATTTTCGGGAACATTCGTTGCTCCAAGCATTGGATTAATAATATTACGGTATGCTGTCATTCCGGATTCTCTGTCTTGCGGAAATTCAGTCATAATTCTTTTTGCGCCCATTTCTCCTTCAGACAAACTTCCTTCTACATAAGTCTTTTCTGCGAGTGCATTTTGCTCTTCTGCGCCTATAAAAAATGTATCTTTATTTTCGTATCCTTCTCCGCTAGTTAAAGCGTCAAATCCAATAGACACACCACTAGCCTTACCATCTTTAACAGCTTGAGTGTTTGCGGCTTCTTGCTTTAATTGTTGGTCGTATGCTTTTTGATTTCCAACACCAATAGCTAAGTTAGAAAGATCTCTACCCAAACCTGCAAGTGCATTCATGTTGTCCACCGCACCACTTCCTACTGCGCTAGGCTCGAATCCACCAAAAAAATCAATGCGTTTTTGTACCATTATAATTTACTCGTCAGGAGGTTCTATCGGCCGCAAGTTTTGCCCGTTTTGTTTCTTCTATGTTACCTGCAATTGCGCCACCCGCTTTAAAAATACTCCCTAAAGAGTTTATATTGGCACCACTTCTGGCCAATTTTCCTTCTCGTCTAAATTGAGCTTGGCGCAACCTGCTAGTTAAATTAAATGTTTGTTCACTTGAGCCAATATTTTTAGAACTTTGTAAAGCAATACTAGCCGGAGTACCTTCTCCAGAACTTCCATCTTGAGCAAGTTGCATATTATTACGAGCAAGAACTTTTCCTAATTCTTGTTGACGCTCTAACGCTCTACCTTGGGCCGCCATCTTTTCTTCTTCGGCCCGCCTATTCATAGACTCTTGTTCACTTTTGGCCGCAGATTGTTGCCCGTATACACTTAATGCAGTACTTGCGACAATTGCTGTAATTACAAACGTCATTTATATATCCTCTGGCTCTAATATTTCTTTTTCAATTTCTTCTACACTTGTAAGCTTTGTAGGGTGAAATGTTACCCACACACAATCTGTTTCAGCGTATATTACTCGCTTAGTTTGCGGTAATGTTTCTCCCATAAACGGAGCTTCTATATCTAACGTTCCAAATTGACTTGATACTTTACACTTACCTTTTACTACAGTATATAAATGACGAGTTTTGTGCAACGCTCCAACAAGACAAACGCCTGCGGGAATTGTTAACTCTCTAGCATATAACCCATCACTAAAATGGTGAGAGGTATTTAAAGTAACCTGCTTTTCTTTTAACATTAATGATTGAAATTTTAAAATATCATCTTGAGTTTTTATTTCATTCACGATGATTCAACATAATATTCAATAGCTTGTAATTGAAAAGGTGTTGGATCTGGAATAGTAATTACTGGTGCGACTTCTATTCCCCAACCGTTACCGCCATTGTTATTTTCAATAATACCTGACTGAATTGGTAGGTTATTATTTAAAGGCGATACTGCCGCAGATCCAAACTCTCTAATAGGTACAGGGTTGCCGTCAATAAATACTCCCGCAGATTTAAAAACTCTTGCGTTAATATTTGATATTTTCTTTTGACGCATTTGGTTTTGACCGTTTGCGCTTCTTGCAGGTGTAGTTGCTATTGGCATTGGCTTAACAGTAACTAAAAAGTTAAATCCAACTTCTACATCAATTACTCCGTCGATAGCTACTTGTTCTAGAATAAAATCTTTTTCTGCAATACTTAAATCTATATAAGCTTCTAAAGTACCCCCTGATAGTCTTTTCACAACTCTATCTGACAGCTTGTTTCCTCTGGCAACAACGTTAACTGTATCACCAATTAAATGTTCTTGAGGAATAAACATAAGAAACCCGTTATCAGGGGCCAATGGTTGAATTGCATTATTGTTAGTTATAATAGAGGATTCATCTAATAAGTGATCAAAACTCCACCTAACAATAGAATACTCTGTATCGCTAGCTAACGGCCCTTTTCTTTTGTTAACTAAAAATAATTCTTGAGCCACTACAGAAACAGCTTCTAATTCAAGGGGATAAATACTATTAGTATTTCCACTGATCCATTTAGTGTATCCATTAATATCTTGTGACCGCAAGGTATTAAGTATTGCGGCAGTTCCGTCTTGGTTAATAATAAATACCCAGTTGGCATCTTCTGATTTTGTACCAGAAAGTATGCCTAAATCTTTTGGTTGATTTATTAATTGAGAAGACAAGACAGAAATATCATTACTAATATACGCGTCTTCATTAAAGCTAAACAAATATTGGCGTAAAGTTTTTCCATTAGAATCAACAAATAATGTAGCTCCATCTATTGATTGAACTTCTATATTTTTTGCGCCATGTTGTGTTTGCGATGATATTACAATATCACTAGGCGTTGATCCTTTGACCAAAAACTCTGATCCGGTCGTAAATACTTGTAGCCCTCTATCTGGATTTATGTCTACAATCTCAGTTAAATTTCTAGCTGAAATTGTGGTAAATATTCCTTCATCATCATCACCTTCTTCTGTATAAAAATCGAAGAAAGATCCTGACCGCGAACCAAACAAACTTTGAGTTTTTGATTTAGTTCCACCTAACCATAATCTGCCTGCAAAAAAAGCACCCATGCGCGGGTAGCCTCGATCCGCTGACCACACATCTTCTTTACGGGGAGATCCATTAGCCCCAAATTGAACAAATGCCAATGTTGGTGGAGTAGTAGTGTCACCTGTAGTTGCAAAACCAGACCACAATACAAAATCTTTTGTAGATTCTCCAGAGACAGTAACTCTTGCTACTTTACCTGCTCCTGAAGTACTAACAACTACACTAATTCCGGTAGTTCCAAAAATAGGCATATCTTGCAAATTAATCTGCATGTTGTTAGCAAGCGTAAGATTGTTAATACTAAAAGTAATTGTCTTACTAATTACAGACTCAACATCAATTTGAAAGTTGTCCCCTTCTTGGAAATCTGTAAAAGTTATATCAATTGCATAATCTACAGGTATAGGGCTTTTCGCGTCATTATAATCATATTGAGGAACGTTTAACCACGGAATCGGGTCACTAGTCCAATAGCCTAAGCTTTGCCTTATAATTCTGTGTGACGGAACATCCGGATGAAAGAAAAGCATAACTTGTTCAGTCTGAACATCGCGAACTTCTGAAACTTGACGGCTTTCAAACGGAACCATAAGATTAGCAACATTTTGATTACTATCAATGTTTCCAGTTTGACTTATAAAATATACTGCCAAATTTCCTTTTGGTGTAAAACCAGATGCACCGTCTACTCCTCCAGTTAATACACAAAGATAATGTTCTGTGGTAGAAATACTAAAGTCGAATGTTTTTACTTCAGACGCGGTATCTGTAAATACTATTGGATTAAATTCATCCATAGTCAAACGTAAAGTTCCTAAGTCTGTAGATCCATCCTTAATTCTAAGGATTCTAATATACTTAACTTGAAAAGTTGCATTGCTTTTAGTAAATTTTACTCTTAAATTTTGCGCGTCTTTGTTAACAATTACAGTACCTTTAGTAGTCCAAGAAGAATTATTTTCTGATTCTTGAATGCGAAAGATTGCAGTATCAGTTGAGCTAGCGGCTCCGCCAGATGCATTAATACTAAGGCGTATTCCAATTATGTCTGCATATTGAGGATAAATAGGGGAATTACTAAAATTATATTGAGCTACTACAAATTCATTAGAAACAGGTGCAGTTGGCTCAATAGTTCCTTCTAGACCAATTGCATTAGAAGTAGAACTAGTAGCATTATTTCTGTCATTTAAATTTGCAGGAGTTCCACCATTAGGAGTAGTAGGAACACGGCCATCAACATCAAGTTGTTTGTCTGCAACAATAAAATGTTGCGTGCCTGCTCTGCGCCTTACACCGCCTTGCGTAACTATTAAAACATTATCAGCTTGTTGCATTCCAGTATAATACTGGTCAAGATCTGTACGTCCTAAAACTAAAGGCGATAATTCGCCAGATACAAAGCTTGACTGATTAAATGTCGATCTTGGCATTATTAATACCTTGTTGTAATAAAGGGTGCGCTACTTAAAGGAACCACAGGGTATTGTTGTGAATCAGTAAACCTTGCCATTCTAGATGCATTTTCATATTGAACTGCATTTGCTTCCATTGCAGAAGCACTATCCCTAATTGCAGGAGCAAAATCCATAGCAAGACGATACTGAATCATTTGTTGAAAATAAACTGGCCATTCTGCTTCGACTGCATTGTGTATATAATCAGCATACAAAGCTCCGTCTGAATTACAATATACTTGAGATCCAAATAAAGCGTAGTTAACTCTTGGGTTTATTTTAATTAAAAATAATAAATCGGCAGGAAGCTCATAGATACTTTGCCACTCATTCCCCGCAGGATTACTAGGCAATTTGTTAATTCTTGCAATTTTACGAGCAAAGCCCCAACGAAACTTTGTCATTTCATTTTGAACGATATTGTCGTATAGGTTATTAGCGACTGTTTGTGCGCGAGTGTTGCCCGATAAACTTGTAATTGGCAAATCACCAATAAGAATCAATGCGTTAGAAATTAACTCAATCTTGGTAGCCATAATATACCTTTAGCTTAGTAAGCTTTTTTTAGCTGTTTTCTTAGAATTTGCAAAGGCTTTATTGGTAGGTGCGCCTTTAGCACCTTTCTTTCTCATTGTTTCACCGCTTCCGGCTTTTATTCTAGCTCTTTTTTTCTGGATGTTAGCGTACAAACCATTCTTCATAATAGCCTCAAATAAAAAAGGGGGGCGAACCCCCCTTAAATCTTACGCTGTTACAGCATTACCAGTTGCAGTACTAATTGCACTAGCTGAATGCGCGTCTACATATGTTACATAGACAGTTGGAGTAGCAGTATCTACAACCCAAACACAATCACCTTTAGCCATTTCTGTAATAGCGGGCTTAAAATAATCTGCCGACTGTACAGTAGCATAGGCATCAGTAGATGAATGCATCCAAACGGTATTTCCAAAACCGGAACCGCCAATACGAGATAAGTTTTTTCTTTCAAAAGCCACGATAATTCTCCTTATACGTTGTCTTTGTATTGAACTTTAACAACACCTTCAGCATCACGGACTGCCGCGCCTGCTTTAAGCATTCCATTACACAACCAAGAAGTTCGTTCGGCAATCCAATCGACAGAAGTTTTAATGTCAATACCAATTGCAAGTCCAACAGCTTCGCGTTGATAGAAGTACGAATCTACTACGTTTGCGGCTACAGAAAGACCACCTTCACGGCCAGTGCGGTTTTCCAAAGTAATAAACTGGAATCCACATAGAGAGTTAATGTCACCGTTTACAAGTGCCTTAACATTCTGGTAATCAAAGTTAGTTGCTTTCTCGTCGTTTAACAAACCTTTAAGTCCATCAGCGTTAATAACAGCAAATAGATCACGGTTGTCTACGCCTTTACCACGCAAATTAGTTTGC
>Ga0114915_1000986_pt1 | contig 12509 bp, 5 predicted proteins | sample MalvirAntarct_55_FD_87288 | JGI IMG/M metagenome (GOLD analysis project Ga0114915, IMG submission 87288) | Marine viral communities from the Global Malaspina Expedition - Malaspina viral metaG Antarct_55 | ecosystem: Environmental > Aquatic > Marine > Oceanic | place: South Georgia Island...
AGATAATGTTTGTAGTAATGCTGATCTTGTATTGAAAAACATTATTGTACCTACAGAATCGTTTATCCAATTCATAAATTTATTAGTAAGCTTGTTAGCTCCAGAAGGTCTATTTCTACCAGACTTCATTCGGTAAAGCATATCTTCCATAGCTTCTACATAATTATCACCATATGCCGCCCTAAGTTTGTTTAAATTTTCTTTAGAAAAGATTACATCCACATTGTCCTGCCATTCTTGTAAAAATTCAGCTCTCTTAGCGGTATTAACCATGTTAATAATATCAGTAGTAACCGTACCTGCTAGCCATCCATTATCCGGCTCTGGATAACCATTAAAAGCTTGTTCTAATTCATTAGCAAACCCTAATAAGCCTGGGCTATTTTCTACTAAATCTATTAATTCTTTTTGATCTGTTTTAGATAAACCAGGTATTTCAACACCTGCTTTAGCCCAAAGATATACTCTTACTGCAGCTTCATTTGTAAATCCAGTATCTCCTATTTTAGATAAACCTTTAGGAATGTTTTTAACACGCTTCTTTAAGGCTTTTACCATAGCGGTAGTTTGTTGTTTATAAGATTCAAAATCTCTAATACCTTTAGCAAAAGGATTAAATAATTTTTCTTTAAACCAAGCTGCATTAGCATCTCCTTTTTTACCTTTACCTAAGAGCCTACTAACCAAACCTGCAAAATCATCTGCAGATGGCGGAATAAAAAACTTAAACTTACCTTTGTTTCTACCTCTTACTTTACCTTTAGCATCAGAATATCTTTTTTTACTGTCTATATTTGTTGCACCTTCAACTATATCATTAAAGTCTTCATTCAATGATCTAGATAATTGTAATAGCGGTTGATTAAATACTTTTTCAATACCTTCTTTTGTCTCAAGAGTATAAGGAGAATTTTTTAAAGTACTAGCAACAATTTTTGGTTCAGATATTAAGCTCATGTAAACCGTACCTTTTTGTTGAACAGATCCTCTTTTAACTCGAACTGTTCCTCTAAAAGATGCATCTAATTCAGGTACGCCTAAATTATGTATATCTTTTCCCATAAAATATAAACCCTTGCCTCCTATTTGTATATAGTATACGCCTTTTTTATTATAATGATCAGCTACTCTTGATTTATCTAACTCTTCTGTTAATTTTATAAAATCTTTATAAGGTTTTGAATTTACAGCTTTCTCATAAGTTTTTTTACTTATAGAAGTTTTTAAAGGAATAGATTTAATATTTGTTCCTTCTTCTTTATTTACTATATCTAATATTTTTTGTAAGTTAGCAGAACCTTCTTGTGCTCTAGCCACTAAGCTTACTCCTCCAGGTATAGTAGTCGGATCTAATTTATCACCATTTTTTCTTAATATAACTATACCATCTTCTATACCTAATGTTACTTGGCCAAATCTAACTTTAGCATTCTTTTTAATCTCTAATAGTATTTTTATTTTTTTACCATTCTTTTTAGTAAATACAATATCAATATCACCTCCTCCAGTGCTATCGTAACCTTTAGATCCTTGTTGACCTTTTTTATCTTTTGTTATAATACTTAAGCCAGGTATATTTCTAGCTGCAGATTTTAAAGTCTTTAACACTAAAGATTCATATACAACTCCGCCAAAAGCATTACCTGTAAGTCGGCCCTTATCAATTAAATCATATATAAAATTCTTTATTCTAGCTGGAAACTTTAAAAACGCTGCGCTATCTGCATCAAGCCTAGAAGCTGCGTAAATATTATAAGTTCCTTTTTTATCCCTTAAATCAGATCCTTGTAAATTATTGTTTTTAGAAAACTGTATAATATCAAAACCTTTAGTTTCCCCTTTGTATCTATCAATCTTAGATTCTAAATCGTTTATTTGGGCATCGATAACTATTTTATTAGCTATATCTACAGCAGTTTCAGGAGCTATAGATTGTCTTGCTACTAATTTAGAAATATTTTCTTCAGTAGCATACTCCGCAATAAGTTCTTTAGTAACAGGCGTTATTATTTCTCTAGCTAATTGCTTTTGTCTTTCTAATATAGTATTCTTTTTACCGTCAAGAAAATAAGTTAAAAAAGTTTTCTTATTTATAGGTGGTATTTTATATATAGGATTACCTTCAGGTGTTAATTCTCTACCTAATCTTTCTATTTTAAATAAATTACTATAACTTTTTTTAATAGTTTTTATAGGCAATGCTTTAGTAACAATGTCAAAAGCTTTTTTACTATTTAAAAAATCTATATAACCAGCAGGTATAACAACCTTACCTTTAGATTCACCAATAGCTCCCCATTTTTTTAAAATCTTTTTAAATAATGTTTTATCTATATAATTTTCTAGCCAAGATATAAGATAAATTTCTCTACCTCTTTTAACTGAAATCATTTCAGATAATGTGCCTTTAGCTGCGCGTGTTTTAAGCTCTCTATCTAACTCTGATTCTATTTCTGATATAAGTTTATCATCAACAATATCAAGCTCATCAAATGTAGCCTGGCCACGCTCTACTGTACCACTACGATCAATTGTTTGTTCATCTTTTGTGTTAGTTATATTTTTAGCGGAATCTACATCAGATTTTATACCTCCGTCTTCTTGAGATTCAATACCTAATCTTTTAGCTAAATCGTTTGCTCTTAAGTAACTTCTGTTTACTATAAATTTTTCTAATTCCTGAGAACCATTATACTCGTTCAAAACCATAGCTTCGATGTCACTACGCATAGATTCTTTAATTGAATCTCTAGTTACATTTCGTTTTGCATCATCTGCAATAGGATCATATAAAGCTTTTGTTCTATTTGTAACAACTTTGTCTATGATTTCTTTAATGCTTGATAAAACTTTCTGTTCTAATCTAGTTTGCTTAGGAGATTTTATAGGTTCCTTATTATACTTTTTAGCCAACGCCGCATTTTCTTCTGCTAATTTTTTAATGTTAGCTATATCGGCTGATGTTTCAGCGCTTTGCTCAGGTGTTAATGTTTTTGAAAATTGTTCTTCTTGTAATAGCTTAGCATCCGCAACTTTAGTTTTCTTTTCAACTTCAGCTTTCTTTATAGTAGATATAGCTTTGTCACTTAATTTACCAGCTTTTATACTTGTATTATACTCTTTAAGAAAGTTATATACTTCTTTACCGTTATCAAAAGATAATTTATCAAAGCCTTGCCCTTTAAATAATCTTATAATATTATCACCTAACTTTTCAAAGAATGTTTGATCGTATGTTATTTCATTTTTAATTATACCATCTGAAAAAATATTCATAAGCTCAATACCTGTAACCTCTTTAGTATATCCTCTTTCCTTTAATTGCGCGTCAACATAAGTTTTTTGTTTACCAGTCATTCTTGTTCTAAACTGCTTAACAAATTCTCCTTGCGTTTTAGCTCCTCCAATTAAAGCATTAAATATAGGATGCAATACTTCGTGACTTGCAACGGATATTGCGCCTGTGTTTCCAGTTGCAATATTTATACTTCTTTTAGCTTGCGCTTTATTTATATAAACTTTACCGTTCCCAACAAATATACCATCAACAGCATTTTCTTTTAAATATTCTTCAGTAATATTTAATTCTTTAGATGTTTCACTATAAAAAGATTCATCATTTTCAAAAACCACAGGCTCTACGCCTATTTCTTCTTGAGCATCTGTAAGAGCTTTAACATTTTTATTAAAACTTTCTTCAAATTTAGTTTCAACAGCTTCAGCAACAGCTTTCTGTCTTTGATCTATTGTTGCATCAATCTGTGAATTAGTATATTTATCTGAAATAATAGTAAGCTTTTCTTGTATTTGTGCAAGCTTAGTTTTATTACCTTCTCTATTGCCTTTTAATTTATCGTATTCTTTTGTTAACTTTATAGCTTCTGTTCTATCCTTTACATCATTTATCCTACTATCTACTTGTTGATCTGCAGATATGTTTTGTCTTCTATTGTCTACTATTTTTTGTACAGCTGGAGAATCATCAATTTTAATGTCAGCTTTTACATAAGACAAATCGTCCATAATTTTTAAAGCATCGGACATTTGCTTACCATTCATTTTTTGCCCGTTAATAGAATAAGAAGGATTGCCTTTTTTCATGCCTTTAACAGCCGTTACGATTGTTGCTGATTTATCAGCGAAAGCTTCTAAAGCAATTTCCTCAAAGTTATATTCTTGACCAGCAGCTTTTTGACCTAAATATTCACCAAAACCTGATCCTACTGTTTCAACAGAACCAGCGGCTAATCCTGTTATTGGCTTTGTTAAAGCACTTGCTGCACTTTTACTTACCGCTCCAAAAACAAGTTTTCCAGTTCCAAAAGTAGCCATGTTAACTGCAAAATCAACACTTCCTATTGTCAAACCTCTTGCTAAAGCTTTGTTTGTTATATCATTAAATCTTTCTTTATCAGAAGTAAGTTCCCTTACATAAGCTATTCTTTGCTTATCATCCATAGCCCCCCACTCGACACCTGTTTCTTCAGCCGATTCCTGAAGAAGCTGAGCGGTTGTAAGACCTGTTTCCATAGCAGCGGTAATTCCACTCATAGCTCCACTTACTGCTCCTAGCTTAGCACCTATTGCTGCTCCAGGTAATGCACCAACGCCGCCAAATAATGCTCCAACTCCCGCGCCTGCACCTGCACCTGCTAAGGCTCCTGCTCCTGATCCTGCTGCGGAACTAGCTCTAACCTCGCCGCTATCTATAAAACTGGCAGCCATCATAGAAAGAGAAGAAACAAACATGCTAGTTAAAGCGGAAGGATTATCCCAATAAGCACCCATAAAAGCACCCATGCCTGTGTAGCCTTCTTCCTTTAGTTTAGCCATTTTAGCGGAAGCTTCAAGTTGCTCTTTAGACATTCCTGCGTTTTCTACTCGTCTACCTGCTATTATTAAATCCTCAACTTCTTGATCAGACATATTACTGCCCTTATTAAATAAGTCAAAAGATTCATCAACACTTGCTCCTGTAGATACTCCGCTTTTTACAGCTCTATATGTATCACTAACAAAATCAACAAGACCAAACAGTTTGTCTTCAGCATCTTCTTTTTCGCCTAAAAAGTTTTCTAACCAAGTATTTTTTTCAATAGGTGAATCCGATAAAGTATTTTCCGATTTGAATCCCGTATCTTTTTTTCCTGACTCCACACTTGGATTCGCACTTGCAGAGTCGTTTGTCTTTGCTACAAGAGCATTGCTTTTCCATTCGCTAAATTCGCTTTTTGTATAATCGTTATCTTTTAAATAATTGTATACATTAGCTTGCACATCTTCATTTTCATTTAGATTTGTTTGCCATGAATCAAAGTCTGAATCTGTTTTACCTTTTGAAGATAATTCGTTCCATATGTTTTTTAAAATGTTCTCTGCCATAAAATTTAATTTAACCGAAGTTACCTGGTGATTCTATTTTTTCTTCTTCAACTATTACTTCTTCGTTATTCTTTTCTTGCTTACTGCCTCTACCTTTGTAAGTTTCATATTGACCTAAATGATAGTTTTGAGCTTTACCAGAGAAGCCGGAATTTTGTATGTAAAATTCATATAAAGCTTGAGGATTATTTACATCTATATTTGTTCCATAAGAATCTGCAGGATTTGCAGCATTAAATTTAAATATTTGAGCATTACCGTATTCTTTAGTAAACTCTACATCAGCCTCTTCCATTTCATCATCATCAAAATCATTTCCTGCCATCCATCGAGTAAGCATTCTATCTCTACTAATATAAGGGTTTGATTTAGCTGTAGGATCTATAGCATTTATTTGATTAACTATATTATTGTTTTTATCAATACCAGGAGTTTCATTTGCTAATTCAGAGAATCCCATTGCCTTATTAATAACAGGACCTGATAAATCAATTTCATCATTCAAAGCTCCACTAAAACCAGTCTTACTTCCTCTTCTTCCGCTTCCACTATTTGCTGGTCTTTTTTCAGCAGCACCTTGAGCAGCACTATCTACCATGGCATCCATATAGCTATTAAGAACTGTTTCTCTTAATAGATCTTCATTAGCCGGTTCAAAAAGTGATGGGTCTTCTAAATTTAAACCACCTTCAATTAAAAAATCATCAGATGCTAAAGATAACAATGTATCTCTACCTCCTGAATTTATCATGTTTTTTAATTTATTTCTAACCATATTTTGCCTAGCACCACTTAAAGATTTACCTGCGCTATACACACTTTCGTTTAGCTGTAAAATTTTATCAGCAGAAGCAAAATCTTTTAAGAAAGGCTTTTCAATAGTTGCATAGTTAGCATATTTGCCATCTTCTTCATTCCAAAAATTTAAGTTACCACCTTTACCTATTCCCATTATGCCTTGATCTGTAAATATATCTCCAGCGTTTTTCAAAGCACCTAATTTATTACCATCAGATAATCTTTGATCATCAAAATCTTTTAAGTATGCTATTTTTTCTTCTTTATATGTACCCATTTGGCCTGCTAAATTAGAAAAGCTGCTTTGAATACCATTCATTTTGTCTCTAAGTTCCATGTACCTCCCAGAAGAAGGATCATCTATTTTAGCTATTTGAGTAGCGTACTCCGCGTATTTTTGTTTGTTTTCTACTAGATAGTTAGAAACTGCTGAATTTTGTTCTCCTGTTAATTGAGTTAAATCAATATCAGAGTTTAATGAATTTATATAAGCACCTACTTTAGTATTAACTAAAGCTTTTTTTGCCATGTTTTGAGCAGTCATTATAGCTAACTCTTGCCCGGTTTCTTTTGCTACAGCTTGAGCACGATCTCCCCAGGTAGATTCTTTACTCTGGCCTAATAGTGCAGCGCCTTTTACTAAATTTATATTCATAGTTTTATTATTTATTATGGGCCACCTGCAGAACCTCCGGGTGCGCCTAAAAATTCTCCAAAAGCACCACCTTTATCAATTGCTCCAGAAGCAAATCCTCCTAATGTTGCACCAACTACTCCGGTAACACCTCCTACTATATCATTAGTAGCATCTTGTCTTGCTTTATTTGCCGCACCTAATCTTTGTTGCGACATACCTAATAATGTTTCCGTTTTATCTTTTTCAGCATCTCTAGATATTAATTCACCTTTTCTTTCGTACAATTGTATATTTCCAGCTTGTTTACGTTCTGCTGCTTGGTTACCTTGTTCTTGTCTTCCAATATCCAGTGAAGCTTGTCTTGTTTGTGCTTGTTGTTGCCCAGCTAATGATTGAGCTAAAGAAGCAATTCCAGATCCACCTGCAGCACCCTGAAGTCCTGACATAACATTAGACAATCCTTGATTAGATTGTTCGGCAGCAAATTGTGCAGCACCTTGATTAACGGTAAGATCCTCCATAGTATTTTCCATACCTTCATAAACATTAGACGTATCTAAGTTTTCAAATTGACTTTTTCTATTATTGTAATCTGTCTGAGCAGCGCGTTGTTCACGCTTTCTTTTTCCGCTACCTATTATTCCGCTAGCTATTCCGGTAAGACCACCTACTATTTGTCCTATCATTTAATTAAGTTTTATAGTTTTATTATTACGTATTATTTACTGCTCTCAAATATTTCGGTACCTACAGAGAACAATTCAGCATATTTGGTTGATTCATTTACAAATTGAGCTTCAGCATAGTATCCTTTTAAAGAACTTACAACGCCTATAGGATTTTTTACATAGAATATAAAATCAGCTGCTACTGGAGGAATTACACCTGTTGGAGCATTAATTACTATTGTAATAGGACTAATTGTTATTGATGTTATTGGCCCCATTTGAACCTCTAAATTAGTTGAAGCATCTAAATACCATGCTATATCTCCTACTTGAATACCTTCCGGTAAAGCGTTTGTAAATGTTAAAGTTATATTTGCCATATTTATATTTTAAGGTATTACGCAACTAGCACAATTGTTCCAAGGTCCAGAAACTACATCTATAAAAGAACTAGGTGCTGAACTATTTATTCCTGTAATAGTAGCACAAATTATTGGAGCAATAGCAGATGCCTTAACATAAACAACATCCCCTATATTATAAGTCTGTGATAATAATATTGATTGACTTCCATTAAATCCATTTGTTCTGTGTATGTTATAAGTTGCACTACTTGAACAAGCTGTTGCTGAATATGAAGTTTGAGGTGAACAACTAGGGCAATTTGATAAAAGTCCTAGCGTAGATCCTGATTGTTGTCTATATTGTTTTTGAGCCATTTTTTAAGGTTGAGGTTGACATGTTATATTATCGCTATAAAATCCGTTTGCTGCAGCAATTGTTAATGCTTGATTACTAAATAATCCGTTATTATTAAGGAATGTTTCACCAGCTCCTACAAATACATTTACAGAAGTAGCAGTTCCACAGCATAAAGTGTTTTGTGTTGTAGCATAACATAATTCTAAAGAAACAAAGCAACTAGGGCAAGGTGTTGTTGTAGTTGTTGTAAAGGCTGATCCATTCCAATATCTATGACCTACTGATTTAGCATAAAACCCTGCTGGAGCTAAAATTGTACCTCCAGAATTAGTGTATATTAGCGTAGCTGTTTGAAAACTATTAGAATTAAAATAGTATGTAGCGGTAGTACCGCAACAAGCCGTAGAGCTATTTAAAGCATTATATCCCGCTTGTAAAGCCACCAAAGTAGTACCTACTTTATTTATTACATTATCTAAATTAAGAGTAAAAGTAACATCTGCTTCTCCAAATTCAACTACTTGAACAGACAAGGCTATTGTAACACTTTGAGCATTAACTTGAGTAGCTGTAATTGTTGCACCGTCTATAATATTACCTTTTGTTCTATATACTTCTAATACACCACCTGCTGCAATTGTAATATTTGGGCTTACTGTTAATACATTTCCAGCAACTCCCGTAACTTTAAATTGAAAAGGTGCAGAATCGCCTCCTGATACTGGTTGATTAAATTCATCATTCACAAGTATACCGGTAGCATTAACCAAAGTTATTGTAGATGAATTTGTTACACTTGTAACAACAGTAGGGTCAATACCTAATCCTTGCGTAAACAAAAAGTCATCCATTTCAATATCACCATCATAAGTTATAGTGCTAGGGGAAGCTATGGTTAACGGCCAAGAGGCTGTCATAAATGTGTTTACTGGAGACGCAAAAGCAGCACCTTGCCTAGTAAATGTTGTAAAACCAGTAATCCCAACGCTCGATGACCCCGCTATAGATATAGTTGGGTTAATAGCATATTGAGTTAATATTATAGGATTAGTTTGAGGAAAGCCAGATGCAAGATCTCCAGATAATGTAATCGTATAGACAGTATTAGCTGTTGCTCCTGTTATATCTGGAAAAACTATTGTTGTTGTATAAACCCCAGTAATACCCATAGTAGCATTTAATTCAGCATTGTAAGAATTACCAGAAGTATCTGTTACAAGCACTGTAAACACAGCCCCAGAATCTCCGTACAATGTTAATACTCTTTGAGACCCTCCTAAAGAAATCTGGGAGGTATCAAATAAGTAAGATGTTATTTCTTGAGCAGGCACAAATATAAGATCTGAAGGTATTTTTATATCTATAAAATCTCCCGCTACATTATTAATAGGATATGTGTAACTACAATTTAAAGCATAAACGGTTAAGTTACCTGCCGCGTCATATGTAGGTGTTTGAACAACTGTATAGTTAGCTTGATTACCTGTAACAATATTAGCAGAAGGATTTTTTAAATAATAACCTGTAGCAGCGGTATATGTTTTTGAAAACAAAGCATCAGTTTCTCCAAACGCTCCGGAATCATTATAAACGACAGCTGTTTGACTTACAGGTGTTACATTAGTTCCTACTGTAGAAGTAAATGTTCCGGCTATAGTTATAAGGCTAACTGCGGCCTCGCCAACAATACATAATGGAATAGTATAATTATTTGCAGGCATTATAAAACCAGTCTTAAAAGTTACGGTACACGTTACATTTAATCCCGATTGAGCAAATACTACAGTTTGTACAGCCGGATCAGAAAAGCTTGCATCTAAAGAAAAATCCGCGGATGTAGCAGTATAGCCTGCATTTGGCTTTATAGTAATTACGGCTGTTGGGAATTCAATATATACGGGAGTAAACTCACCCACCTGGTATATTACCGATGTAAAATTATAATTATTAATTGTTATTGGCATATTATATTATTTTATGAGCAAGTGTAACTAAAAGTATTATATATTTCTATTGCTGTTATAATTCCTGTACCATTTGTAGTAACTATTACCGTATTATTGTCAGGTTTATTTGCTTCAACAGTCCATGTACTTCCAAAAGGCATAACGCTTCCCGTAGCTAAATTATAAACTTCTTTTCTACTGTAGCCAGGATTACCTGAACTATTTACATTCTTTTTAGCAAAAGTGCCATTTGACAATTTGCTATATAATTGTGTGCCTACAACAAAATTAGCAGGGCTATACCAATAAGAAGTTGGAACACTCCATTGACCACCTGAGCGTGTTTCTGGATCAAGGGCTAACCATGAAGTCATAAACCCTTTTATTGAGCAAACTAACGCCGCGCTTGTAACAACTGGTATACTAAAAAATAAATGTGGTACACTAGGATCATTTACTCCCGCTGTTCCTCTTAATGAATAAGTAGGATCTCCAATACATGCAGCTAAAGTGTTATACTGTATTATACTTGTAATTGTACCGGCAGCATTTATAGTTATTAATTTATATGTATTAGGCACAGCCAGCGAGTTGTTTGCGTCTAAAGAAGCATTACTTAATGTTGTTGCTCCATTGTACAATATAGTCATTCCTGAAGTTGTAATTGCAGGTAATAACGTGTTATTATCATATAACACCGCTCCAACAATTAAACCAACTGTAGAAATATATTTAAGTTGCAAATCGCCAACAAATACATTAGTATAATCTTGATTCCTTAAATCGTAATAAGCTTCAATATTACATTTAGCATTTTGAGGAGTATCAGGACGTATATCCACTGAATTTAATTTTGGATATGACCATAAATAAAACCCGGATATTAATGTATCTGGCACAGAACCACCGGAGCTGCTACATGCTGGATCAATAGTTACAGTTAACAAATAATCTTGAGGATCAGCTTCTACTGCACTATTACCAATACCATCACCTGTTTTACATACTTTTAATGCTTTTATATAATTAAAGTATTTGCCTTCTTTATTTTCAAATTCTTTTACTTCTCCAGATTCAAGGTTTGTTCTAACATAATCAACGCGCCAGCCTTCTTTTTTTACTTGAGTAGAAGTAGGTATACTTTGATTTGCGTTAATTTCAGCTATAGAATACCATTGATTATTATATTCGTATTCTAATTCTCTTGAATTTGTACCGGTATAATTTAAAGTAGCATAGCCTTTTACTACATTAGGCATTTCATTTATAACAACATTAAAAGAACTTAAGTATTGAATACCATAAAAGTTATTGTATACATTGTTTATATTATGTTCCCATACTAAACCTTTATTAAAAGTATAGTATATATTATTTAAAGATATACCGCTTTCAGGTAAAAATGATTTTCTACTTGTCCATCCGTTAACTGTTTCTTTAAAAGATATTGTAGTGGGAAATGATTCTTTTGCATCAAAAGGTGTTAAAGGTGTTTCGCAAGCAGCAGATAACTGATAAGCAGTGTCTGCAGATAATATGGTTCTCCACTCTGGGCTAACGCTATCAAGCTTAAGGTTATATAATCCTTTATCCTCGTCATAACTTCCTATTAAGTTTTTAGATGATCTTAAGTTATCTGAAAAGAAATCATCCATACCTTTAGTAGATATTTCCGTTATACCATCTCTTGATAATCTTATTACAGATCCTCTATTTTTATCCGCAAAATATACTCTAAAACCATAATCTGCAAAAGACTCCGGGTTTTTTGATATACCAAAATCTCCGGCATAAGGAACAGTTTGCCCTAGCACTGCCTTATTACTTGTTACGTTTACATTACCATCAGCATTAAATAAAGCATCTTTATTTGCTAATACTCTAAAACATTTATCTTCACATAAAGTTATTAAGTCAGTATCTCTAGCATGCAATTTTTGTATTGTACCATAAATAGGATTTAAATCCTTAGTAATAGGCAATGCTTGTATAAATTGATTTAATCTGTTTATACCTGATGTTGAATTAAATATTTGAGAAAATATAAATCCACTACCTCTTCTTTCAGCCGCATAAGGCTCATCTAGTACTGTAGATACTTTGGGTCCTTTGTCTATAAAAACAGCGTTATAATCATCTCTTATCCTATTTGATTCTACACCTGTACCATATGAATAACAATTCATCCAGGCTAACGATTGATTTGCTACATTATAATTAGCTATAGGTAACGAGTCACTAGCTTCATAATATAAATCTAAATCAACAGTTTCTTTCGGTTCTGTTTCAAATATTGCTGGGTTTTGAGAAGTTAATTTTTTACCTGCAGATATTACAGGTTCAAGTGCTTGAATTGAAGGTAAAACAGTTTCCAAG
>Ga0114915_1000989_pt1 | contig 12477 bp, 9 predicted proteins | sample MalvirAntarct_55_FD_87288 | JGI IMG/M metagenome (GOLD analysis project Ga0114915, IMG submission 87288) | Marine viral communities from the Global Malaspina Expedition - Malaspina viral metaG Antarct_55 | ecosystem: Environmental > Aquatic > Marine > Oceanic | place: South Georgia Island...
GGGGGTTTATTGGAATATGGGTTTCTTTTATTTAATCACAAATCAAACGCGGAACGACATTAATGGTCTGTAATTCTTGCGACATCAACTTATATGAATATGGAACCTCTACTTTTGCAAAATCTGTTGAATTATTACATGTATTGCAACTGTGAATGGTGAAGTTGTCTTTCAAGAAGGCCTTCTTTGAACCATCATTATATGCTGCTATCATACCACATTTTTTACATACATGGACGCTATATTTGTCTGATGCATCATACAATCGTTCTCGACAGAAGCGCGATATTCCATGAGACAACATCACATCACGTTCCATTTCGCCTATACGGAAACCACCATCACGACTCCTACCTTCTGCTGGTTGTCTTGTGAGATTTACCATTGGACCAATCGAACGACTATGCTGCTTATCATTGACCATATGTTTCAGTCTTTGGTAAAAGACAGGGCCAATGAATATGTTGGTTTCCATTTGTTCTCCAGTGAGACCGTTATATAACACTTCATTACCGTAACTTTCATACCCCACCTTTTGCAACTCTGCTGAAATAGTTTTGATATCGAGATCACCAAAACTGGTACCGTCCCCAAACATTCCCAACTCGAGTAATACCTTACCTAATAGAGTTTCCTTTAATTGCCCAATAGTCATTCTGGATGGAATTGCATGGGGATTAATGATAATATCTGGACGCGTCCCATCTTTGCTGAAAGGCATATCGCATTCGGGTATAATGTTACCAATGGTACCCTTTTGTCCATGTCTAGATGATACTTTATCTCCCAAAACAGGTTTTCTGTGAGTGCGAATTCGCACCTTTGCGAAGTTATATCCATCACCATTTCGACCCGTATAGTTTCTGTCGATATACGTCTCCTCATTTGTACGGAATGTCTTACTCTGATCTTCATATTTAATCGTTTTGGTGGGATCATTGCGATTTTCCTTAATGGGAACTATCTTCGCAATAATCACATCGCGATTTTCAACAAGTGTGTTTTCGGGGATAAATCCTTGCGCATTCAATTTATCGTAATTACCGAATTTTACACCCTTTGTCTTAGTCGCATCGGGTTTGCAACGAATGATTTCGTCACGAATAATATTCTTGTCTTCATCCTTCTCGGTATGATAGATTGTGGCGGAGAAGAGACCGCGATCGATTGATCCCTTATTTATCAACACACTATCTTCCTGATTATAACCAGTGTGCGACATAATCGCAACGTGGATCTGTGTTCCGGATGGGATTTGATTCAATTTAATGAAATTCATTATACGAGTATCCACGAGAGGACGAGATGGATACGTCAATACATAAGCCGTTTTATCCATACGATTTTGAAAGTTGGTCGCATACACACCCATCGCTTGCTTTCCCATAGCACATTGGTATGTGTTCCTTGGTGCCTGGTTGTGCTCGGGGTAGGGGATACAAGACGCTAAAACCCCGAAAATGGTACTGGGGTGAATTTCACAATGAGAATAGGAAATCGTGCTTTGGTCTTTCAAATACACGTCCCGTGCTTTCATCGCAATTGTCGAATAATTCTGCTCTTCTGGGTCAATATATTCGATAACCGATTCATCAATACGACAAGATGTGAGTAGATCGTTCCATGAGAGCTCTTTCGCGTTTAGTTTCGCGATGATTTCCGGGGTAATAAGAGCTTTATTATCGCGAACACGTAACACGGGGCGGGTCAATCTCCCTCCGTCATTGCAAATACGAATTTCCAGAGCTTTATAATCCAACACAATCGACGTATAAATGTTGATAATACCGCGATATTTCTTATTCTTCATATCTTGGTAAAATTCTACGGGTTTGTCTGTTACACCAACCCATGCACCATTTACAAAAACCTTCGCCTTGTTATGCAACTCGTGTGGTTTTGCATTATCTACACTTGTGATTTCGGGCATTACATAATCGCGCAGGGAAGAACTATTTGTTGGAATAGTTAGATGCGCCATATAACTGATGTTTTTTACTACACCAATCGATTGCCCCTCCGGTGTCTCTGCTGGACAGAGAAATCCCCATGTTGTATTGTGTAATTTACGAGGTGCAATCAACTCGCCACTTTTTTCCAATGGTGTATTAATACGACGCAAATGGCTCAAACTAGCAACATACGTCAATCGATTAAGTACTTGTGCTACACCAACCTTACTGCTATTCGACTGCTTAATACTGAAATCGCCGGTTGATAATGCACGTGAAATACCATTTTCAATAGTGGTCGATTTCATAATCTTGTAAATATTCGTCATGTTAATAATATTCTCATAGTCTTCGGAAGAACGCCACGAACCATTGTTAATTTCACGAATAACTTGTTTTTGCATTTCCTTGACCAATTTATTGAAATAATTACGGAACAAATTATTTAGTAGCGTACCGGTCAATTCAATGCGCTTGTTTAAATACGAGTCTCGATCATTTGGTGGAAGCCAACCTAAACTAGTTTGTAGCAATTTTCTAGCCATATAACCAATCATATACAATTTTTGAGGCATTGTTGTACAATGTGGGAAGAGATCATTGTGTAATACCTCCAATGCGAACTCACGCTTCTTAATCTGACCTTGTTCCTTCTCCATATTCATGGGTGTATATGCTACATAGGATGTAATATGTGCAAGAGCGTCTTCCTGGGTCATATACTTATTCCCATCAATGATTGATGCTTGTAAGCAATCAGACAGCTCGACTTGTTTATCATCATCCAAATTTAGCAATATATATTCACATATTTCCTTATCACTCATTACACCCAATGCACGAAACAGTACGAACAACTCAATTGGTTGTTTTACACGGGGTATTTGAATGTAAAGACCGTGACCAAACCCATTGTTTTTACTCGCAATCATCATCTCGATTTGTTTCGGTGAAATACATTTGAAATCAGGAACCGATTTAATTTCAGCATACCATGTCCATTTTGTCGTATTTTTACCATCAAAACAATATACACGATTTTCGGCAGCACGTTCCTGTCCCAATACCGTTTTTTCAGATCCTTTCACAATGAAATATCCACCACAATCCATTTCACACTCACCCGTGAAAGATGGGTGAATATACTGGTGTTGAGTTAATATACATATGGATGATTTTAACATAATAGGCATCTTACCAATATTGATTTTAGGTAAAGTGCGTCGAATGATTTTAGGCGTGTCCATTTCTTCCGTATTTCTCACAGTATAAACAACATCAACATCAACAGTCATTGTAGATGCATATGTGAAATTACGCAATTTAGCTTCATCCGGCAACATTAATTTGGTCGCACCGTTATTTTCATAAATTTGAGGTGGATACAATTTAAAATTTGAAAATGATATATCTGCTTCCAATAAGTATTTGTCGTGCTCAGTAACATAATCATTTTCAGAACGAATATTCACTGTATTAAACATCTGTATTGTCCTCTGAATTTGGTAATTGATAAAATGATTATAGGATTCAATTTGATGTCGAACTAATCGTTCTAAATGTTGTCCTTCAAAATAGGATTCAACAATATGATACGGCTCTTCTGTGTAAGAACCTAGATGAGATAATACTTCTTTTTCGACGGCTATAGTGGGATCAGACTTTTCCTTAGGTTGAACTTCAAGTATATCCGAATATTGAGACAGAGCAGCCTTTTTGGGCCTACGGATACGAACTGTTTTCCCCTTTTTGACGGAATTCATCGGATCAACATTGGAAGTAGAATTATCCACCATAATTTGATGTGGGTATTGAGCAGCTTCACACGAAATAGAAGACATTATAAATAAAATGGGTTATGAATCGAACTTAATATAAATAGAGAATCAATTTTTTAGATTGTTTTGAAATATACAATACATCTGGTTTCATAGACAAATTATAAAACATATTAAATAATCGACTTGATATGTTTCTATATTTCGCAAAATGAACGTGAAAAAGTTCGTTGAATTATTGGATGAACGGAAAAAAATAGCAGCCGTCGATAATATACATTTACAAAATTTGTTGTATGCATCTGACCACCATTTTGCTACAAATAATTACAATTCATCGCATTTTAGTGGTTACACTCATAAACTTGTACCTATAACAACGACAAAATCAGGGTATAATTTATTTTCACATGATACAAAACCCAGCATTTTTCCATTCCATGTAAATGAAATGGCTTCAAATGATACAGTACATCAAAACACCATTTTATCGGATATGATATCGGATACAATATTGAACATTAAACCTCCGTCTAATGGAAAAACGAATGTATCAGATAAGCAAAAAGTTGAAATTACGAAAAAACAAACCATTGATGTGAATATAAGATGTTTCCAAGATATTTTGAAAGTAATCCAAGATAACGAATATTGTGAAGATACCGAATATAATATTGATCTAAAAGCTCTTGTACAAATTAAAGAAGAACTAATCTTGTTGGACAATATGATTGGTTTAACATCTTTTAAAAATGATATTGTAGATCAATTATTATACTTTGTTCAAAATTTGCATGGTGGTAAAGATCCTGATTTTATGCATACAGTTTTGTGTGGTCCCCCCGGGACGGGTAAAACTGAGATAGCAACAATATTAGGAAAAATGTATTCGAAACTCGGTATTTTAAAAAATAATGTCTTTAAAAAAGTTACACGCAGTGATATGGTAGCCGGATATCTTGGACAAACTGCGATCAAAACCAAAAAGGTAATCGAGGAGTGTATTGGCGGATGTTTATTTATTGATGAAGCATATGCTTTAGCCAATGATTACTCTGGAGATAGTTTTTCGCGCGAATGTATTGATACCCTATGTGAAGCATTAAGTGATCATAAAGGGGATATTATGGTGATTGTAGCAGGGTATGAAAAAGAACTGAATCAAACATTTTTTAAAGCGAACCCTGGAATGGAATCTAGATTTATATGGAGATTTGCGATTGAACCGTATAATCATCGCGAATTGATGAATATCTGTTTGAAGAAGTTTAAGGAAAACGACTGGAAATGTTGTATAGATGATAAGGAAATGATTACATGGTTTCGCAAAAATCATGATTTATTCAAACATTTCGGTAGAGATATCGAATTATTATTCTCTTATACCAAGATTGCCCATGGAAGACGTGTTTATGGTAAGGATAGTTCCCTACGGAAACAAATTACAACTGAAGATATGTCTGAAGGTATGAAGATATTTAAAACACATATGAAAAAGAATGAAAAAGAAGTTGAAATAATGGGATTGTATGTATAAATTGATCAATAATTAGGTTTAATTTACACAAATAATATAGAATAAATTATAAACAACGCATTTCCAATGAATAAGACAATTTCTATTAATCCGAATTTATTTAAAACTTCTTCTGAGAAAAAAACGCGCAAAAAAAAAGAAAAGCCGGAAGACCGGAGTAATATTAAAATACGTGAGCCAGCCAAAGACAAACAAAAACAGCAAAGTCTGCGTAGAAATCATGTTTTGCGATTTATACGAGAACAACAGGAAAAAAATTATAAACGGTTAATTGAGGGTGATAATATGAGTAAAGTCTCGTCGAATGCAGTTAATACAAATGATTTCGATAGTGATTTTGATGGGTCATTGAAATATTTGGCTTCATTGGAAAATACACCCCCTATACATTCTTTAGCTTCGTCAAATCACACTTTGCGCAATCGTGTTTCTACAAATGAAAATGTGAGTTTGGATTTTCCAGATGAAACGAAAATTGAAATTCGTGATAATAATGACTCACATATAACGTTAAAATCGAAAGAAGACCGACCGTCATGGGGGTGTTTGAAAAATGGCGCTTTACCTACTTATAGAAATTGGAAAAACGTAACGCAACGTGCTTTACCGTATGAAAAATTAAACGAAATACAGAGTATTGCGAAACAGACTGTTCCGAAAAATAAACAAAAACTACATTATCCAAAACAAAAACGCACTGTGCGTCGTATATATTCAGTTGGTCGATGCAAATCAAAACCAATTGTGGGGGTTCTTGTATCAAATCGGACAATACGTAATAAAACTACTACTAAAACACAGCTTATGAAACAAACTCCGATTAAGGAAGTACGTAGATATTTGGTTAAAAAAGGGTTTATTAAAGTTGGTTCAATTGCACCGAATGATGTTTTGCGAAAGATGCACGAAACGGCCTCTTTGATATGCGGAGAAGTCGAAAATCATAATCCAGATAATTTATTGTATAATTACTTTCATGATACAAATCAATAATGATTGTGTAAAACAGGTTAAACAATTAGGAATATGATCATTCATAATTGTAATGAACGGTATTTGCGAAAATGAAAATATAACTATGCGTGGTGATGACACACGCAACGAAAATGATTCAAGTTTTGTTTCTGATGATAAGCCGAATATTCTTGATATTGATATTACTTCTGAAAATATCGCACTCAATGTACTTGTTACTTTTGTAAATCTCGCACAGAAACGAGGTGCGTTTGATGTTCGTGAATCAGCCAAAATATGGCAGTGTATTCAACAATTTCAGAGAAAGGCTTAATTATTTCCATGTAAATATAACCAATGCACATACAATCGTCGAACCAATTAAATGTTGTATGAATTGTCTTTTCTTTTCAGGCGTTTCTAATAATGTGTTGTATATATACCGTCTTGCATTTATGATATTTTCAATACCGTTTATTAATGCGTGATCATGTGTTACGTCCGACCTATTATCACGTGGTATATTCTGGGATTCATTCATACTATCAGTGGAACCATATTTTGGTTTGGTTTCGTTAATTGTTTCAAGTATAGGACTTCCTTGTCGTTTGGTAGGTGTATTTTTTGGTGTGATTATTGAATAGTTTTCCAAATCGCAAAATTGACCATAATCATCCTCGTAATTTGGCTTTAATTCACATTGATACAATTGTTGATTTTCCATTTTTGATAAATTGTGTGTTATACTAGTAAAATACAATAAAATATACAATCAATTTTATTGAGATATATTCAAATATATATAAATATTATATTTGAATATATATTACCATTATGTCGTCAGAAAATTCCATTTATGGAGAATATATACAATTGACGAATAAATATAGAGCCAAATATGGTGCTTCTACAATTGTATTACTTCAAGTCGGTGCATTTTTCGAAATTTATGGTTTTCGTTGCCCAACCACAAATACGATTCAAAAAACATCTATTGTTGAACTTGCACAAATATGTAATTTGAATATTTCTGAAAAGAAGATTGTCTATGATGGAGATCAAGTATTAATGGCTGGGTTCCGTGATTATACATTGGACAAATATTTACTTCGACTTACTGAAAACGGTTTTACGGCAGTTGTATATGTTCAATTAAAAGAAGGAAAAACTATAACCCGCGTATTAGATAGTGTCCATTCGGCTGGGACGTATGTACCTTATGAAATGGATAGTGTTACACAAATGACCAACAATATTGCTTGTATTTGGATTGATATTTATAAATCACGTGGTTCTTCACCAGGTCTATCAAAAACCCGTGATAATATGTCGTGTGGTATAGCTATTGCGAATATTTTTACAGGAAAATCGTATATAAGTGAATTTCAAACCCCGTTTATTATGCAACCAACTACTTTTGATGAACTCGAACGTATAATTGCAACACACAATCCGAGTGAGGTTATTTTAATATCTTCTATGGATGATTCTAATAGAATGTTATTGCGTCAATATTCTGGAATACATACATCAGTTGTACATCATGTGGATATAGCTAAATCAGAAAAGGCAGAACATTGTACTCAACAAAAGTATATTTCGCACATATTGTCCAAGTTTTATGGTGAAGATTCGCTAAATATTTGTACTGAATTTCAAACATACCCCACCGCAACCCAAGCATTTTGTTACTTATTGGATTTTGTCCAAGAACATAATCCTAATTTGGTGAAAAATATTTCTATTCCGGAATTTCATGCAAACTCTGGAGTCATTTTAGCGAATCATACATTGAAACAGTTGAATATCTTGGACGATCCATCATCAGGTGGTCATCAATACGGACACTTGTCTTCTGTGAATTCCTTTTTGAACAAATGTTCTTCTCCTATGGGACGCCGTCTCTTTTACACCCAATTGGTATCACCAACAACTGATGTAGAATGGCTAAATGGTGAATATTCTGCTACACAAAAAATGCTAGAAGAACATACTGCACAAATGATACTACCTTTTCGGAAACTTCTTGGACAAGTGCGTGATATTGAGAAAATATGTAGGCAAGTCGTGTTGCGGAAAATATATCCGTCTTCCGTATTTTATTTGTACCAGTCAATTCAAACGGCATATCAATTGCGAGTGTGTTTAGAAGAAAATCCGGATATTGTGACTTATTTAGATCGGAAACGGGATACAATTTCTAAGACATGTTCCAATGTGTTGGAATTCTTGGACAAGTATTTATGGATTGATCGATGCAAGGGTTTGAACAACATGAACACTTTCGATGAAACGATTATTCGCGAAGGGTTTAGTGTAGAATTAGATGAAGTGAACCAGCGTTATAAAGAAAACAACCAAACATTCCATCGTATTCATGAATTGTTAAACAATACAATACGCTCTCACGATAATACAATCCATTCCGATGTGGATTATGTAAAAATTCACACTACTGAAAAATCTGGGATGAGCTTTCAAATTACTAAGAAAAGGGGGGTGATATTGAAAACTATTATAAAAAATATGGGTTCTGTACCTATGAACGACATTGATGGCGCCATGTGGAATGAAGTAAAACTTACATCTGCCTCTGGTAGCTGTGATGAAATTGAATTCCCATTCCTGACCAAGATATGTCGCGACATCCTATATCAACGCGATTATTTAAACAAATTAATCACAAAAGCCTATTTAGATGCTCTTGGACTATTAGAACAAACACATTATGCAGATATGGAATATATCGCCACTTATTTAGCAAGACTCGATGTTTTAACGAATAAGGCATATATTGCAGACGAATATAACTATTGTTGTCCAAGAATTCAAGACAATGCATCCAAATCCTTCGTAAATGCAAAAGCATTACGTCATGTATTGATTGAACATATTCAAACAAACGAATTGTATGTTGCGAATGACGTGGTTTTAGGTGATGGGAGTACCGACGGTATATTGTTATATGGAACAAATGCAGTTGGAAAAACAAGTTTTATCCGCGCTTTGGGTATTTCTATCATTATGGCGCAAGCCGGACTCTTTGTTCCTTGCACACAATTTCAATTTAAACCATATTCTGCGATATTTTCACGCATATTAGGAACCGACAATTTATTCAAAGGCCTTTCTACGTTTGCTGTGGAAATGTCGGAATTGCGTGTGATTTTGAAAATGGCGGATGAAAACAGTTTGATATTGGGCGATGAATTATGTTCTGGTACGGAAACCGAATCCGCATTGAGTATTTTTGTAGCAGGATTGATGAATATGCAAACAAAGCGTTGTTCTCATATATTCGCTACTCATTTTCATGAAATAGTTCATTATGATGAGGTGAGTTCATTACAGCAATTGGCTTTGAAACATATGGCTGTTCATTATGACCGCGAATTGGATGCGCTGATTTACGACCGTAAGTTACAAGATGGTCCAGGAAACCGCATGTATGGTCTGGAAGTATGTAAATCACTGCATTTAGATGATGATTTTTTAACCCAAGCATACCAGATACGTAGTAAATACTTTCCGGACACCAAGGGTGAATTGTCTCATTCGATTACTCGATATAATGCAGCTAAAATTCGCGGGTTTTGCGAAATGTGCGAAACCGAGTTGGGTGAAGAGGTACATCATTTACAGCCGCAAATGAATGCGGATGAAAATGGATTTATTAAACAACACGACGGGTCTATTGTACATAAAAACCATCCGGCCAATCTGATGTCTATTTGTGAGGAATGTCACGACAAACATCATGCATTGGGTGAGAATGCACCCAGTTTAACGCGAAAGAAAACGAACAAGGGGTATAAAGTTGTTGCTGCGACCCACCCACCGAAACAGCCGACTGCAAGCGGAATAGCTGAATCAAATAATTAGGATTTCGCTATATAACCAATATGCAAAGAGGGAACCTACTATCATACCAGCTAAAACTTGGTTCATTGTGTGATTTTTGTATTGGACACGTTGGATCATGGTACATATGGAGATGACTGTATATACAAAAGAAATAGTATGATTTTTGAGAACCATTGTAATAAATGCTGTAATAAACCATACCGATTGTGCGTGACCCGACGGCATCCCATACTCATGAGGGCCTAATTCATGTGCATTTTTATAGACATCGCTGAAATCCAATGCAAATGAGTGTTGGATATTAGACGACCTGGATTGTTGAAAACATAATTTCAATGCGACATTCAATATTATATTACTTATGTATCCCACTATAAAGACAATGACGGCCATTTTTTTGTGTAATATTAAAAATAGGGTGATTGGAATGAGAAAATAGGGGGCAGAAAATCCAATATAATCAAACATTTGGGATAATTTAAAATTCATTCTTTCTTTATACAGAGAAAGAATGTATTATAAAATTGAAGGTCCTTTTTGATAATTTCTTTATCATATCCCCCCTATAAAAGCTATTTATTTAAATACAATGTGCCAACAAGACATGATTACATCATCGGAACCCAATTCTCTTCGTCAAGTTGCTCCCATAATGAACGCAAGTAATGATGATGACGAATATGAAAGTGAAGGATATGAATACGATGAAGATGATGAAGAAGAAGATGAAGAAGATGAACCGGATGATGAAACAATCAATCTGGCTCGAAATATGGGTCTGTCTGTAAAAGAAATGCTTGAATTATTCAAAGAATGGAATAATCTGAATGACGCTTTTATCTATAATATCCCACATAACGATTGCCCACCCGAATGGCCGGATTTTACAGGATGTGGTGGTGGTGGATATGAAGACGAAGGAGCTGAAGAAAGTGGTCATGGTATATCCGGTCATGGATATACCTATAATTTTGATTATAATACACCACTGCATATGCCTCCGCGTATTGTGATTGCGGAAATTGCGATCGAAGAGGATGTATAAAAAATATATAAAACGAAAACAAAAACAAAAACGGCGAAAGCCTTTTTATGGTCCGTAGTGCGTTATAAAATTGAAGAACATATTATACCTTAAATCGTAATAAGCTTCTGATTTTGAACTACGACCAAACCCGGTGTCGTAGTTTTTTCTACATCCACAACTCGTGCATATGTAACGGTCACATTTTTTTTGCTCGCGTAGCGCGAATGTTGTTTGCATATTATAGCCCCTTGTGTAACCACATACCGAATATTTTTTCGATTGATATTATCGATCGAAGAAATATCTGCGATCACATGACACGATGAATGTCCATCAATATGAAACCATAAATCGCTACTATCCGCTTCATCAATCACGTTAAAATTATCCATCGCATTTTCACCGATATGAAAATCGACGGAACCTCCCACCTTGGGAATTTGAATACTCTTTGTAATAGGCATTTTTAATTGTAGTGTTGTGAATACAATAACAATACAATAATTCAATTTTGTCACAGAGGGACTATATACGCTGCATGGGGATTACACGCTTCGCGTGACCTATGTGCTACACACAATACCCCCCTTACGAATTACCGTAAGGAGGGATTTAAAGGGAACCTAGGTTCCCTTTATTCAGGACAATTACCAAAACATTTGCCTTGATAATAATAATAATCTTTGTTTTTAATCAAAAAATTACTATAGTTGTTCTTGAAATGAGGCCCACTTTCGTTACCTTTTACGCATTTTTGACCTCCGAGTAATACACAACAATCAGTTGAGGCACAAATATCTCTTTCTAATGAATTACACTTGTCTTCCATCTGCAAAGGTGTGCTACCTAACGCAGTGCAAAATCCACCATTTAAATAAGGTGTAGTTGTTAAATGTTTCGGTTTTGATTGGAATTGATCAGTTAGATAAACGCTTTCTTCATAGTTAGGAACATATCCAGTTCCACTGTAAGGAAATGATCCGGTTTCTTTCCAAACAGGTGAGCCTTCCAATAAATTGGTTTTTACTGCGAATTGTTGTACAGAAGCATCGTGTTTAGCCTGTTTTTCTAAATATTCGGTTGCGAATATATTCGCGTTCTTGTTGTCTTCCTTCGATAATTCGTTGTGTATGGATTTAGGAGGACTATATGCTTCCACCTGGGAACGAGTCGCATAATGTATAAATTGTTTTACATAGAATATAGAGATTAGCAAGGTAACCATAATTCGTATATAACGAACATTATTATTTGAAATAAATGTTTCTAGCAATATGTTTTTGGGAATACCTGAGTTCAAAGGCATTAATACAATGATCATTAAAATACTTAATAAAATATGAAGCAAATCCATCATCTTTATAC
>Ga0114915_1000990_pt1 | contig 12470 bp, 8 predicted proteins | sample MalvirAntarct_55_FD_87288 | JGI IMG/M metagenome (GOLD analysis project Ga0114915, IMG submission 87288) | Marine viral communities from the Global Malaspina Expedition - Malaspina viral metaG Antarct_55 | ecosystem: Environmental > Aquatic > Marine > Oceanic | place: South Georgia Island...
GTTTTTACAATTATTTATAATAAATTTTTTTATAATTAGTTGGTTATTATCTAAAAAATGTTTTGTACAAAAATTACTTTGAAAAAAGCGAAAGAATAAAAGTGGCATATGGACATTATCTACGTTTTTAATAAAAAAATATATATTATATAAATTATTATGAGTAAAAATACTATTATCCCACGGATTTTTAATAGTAGTTGGTTCAGGAAAAAATCTATAATGATAAGATAACGCTGTATTGATAATCTTTATTAAATCAAATATTGAAAATTGGTATTTAACGTTATTATTAATTAATGTAATTTTGTATTTGTCATCCATTAAATCCAAATTATTAAATTGTAAATCAATTCGATCATCTAAATGTTTCCTTACTTTAAAGTGAACAATATTTTTGAATCTCAAAAGTGCCAGATATTTTTTTTGGATATTATTAAATGATTCTATAAATGGTTGCCTGGATGTATCGTATACGGTTGGTGCAAATAAAAAATTTTTTAGAATAAAAAACTTATATTTTGTAAACTCAGAATTGGTTATATTATGAATAGATAAAGCGTATTCGTTAAAGTGGGATAAAAATAAAGTATTATGTAAATTTTTTTTGGTTATTATAGATAATAATTTTGTAAAAACTTCCATAAATATTATATTTAATATTAGTTTAGTGTTTATATTAATTATAAAATGATCTTGTAATTAGTATAAATATGAAATTATGAATTTAGAATTCAATATCGTAATCGGTATCGTCATTGCCCATATCGGATGAATTGATATTGATTGCGTTATTTTCAAGTGATAAATTTGTAATATGACACTTATCTATTTTCTTTCCAGACTCATCAAATAGCGAGTCAATAATTTCTTCGTCATCTTGTTCATCATCAACATCGACTGCGTCATGCTGCATCATATTATTAATATCAGCTAAGACTTGGAATGATGCTGTTCCAAAGAATCCGTGTTGACCACACATTACATTAGCTGATACACCTCGCATCTGGTCTAGTTCTGCATGTCTAGCTGCCTTTAAGAACATCTCAGGCGTTTCCTCAAACGAGGCCTTTGCAATAGGACCAATATCGTCATTATTAATACCGTGTCTAAATATGGAGATCATTTTAGATCTATAACACATTCTGTCACACAACATACTTAAGTGGTGATAATTAATATATGTTCCATCAAACTCAATCACTTCAGTAAGTTCATTAAATATAGCATTTCTAGCAGCTTCAATACCGAATGTGCGATAAATTTCTTGAATATCATTACTGACAGTTCTATTGACATCGATATAATCTAGAGATAATACCTCAAGTAGATTGGTTCCAACTGTATCAAGAACCCACGCTTCCTGTTTATTATATTTTCCATTCTCCTTAACAACATTATCTGTTACTTTACGAAGAATAACTTTGGAAATATTTTTAACACCACTTAATACGATATTGTTAAGCAAATTGTCTTGGAAATTCTTGAGTAGGTAAATTTCATCGGACTGATCTAGAGGATTTGATTTGAAATTCTTCTTATTTGAAAGAACATTGGCGAGTCTTAGTCTGAAAATTAATTTGTCAGAATTATAGTCGGAATATACACAATGAACTTGATCGTCATATGTATTACTAATAGCAAAGTTAATATCATCCATTGTAACATGTTTATCTAACATAGTTTCCTTATCTAATTCCATACGAATAATCCACTTAGATTTTTCTTTCGCATCTACTACATCGTGTCCAATACAATCATCAACAATATTTTCAAATTCATAATATTGTGTAAGGGTGTCAATGTCTGTTTCAATAAGCGTATTTAAATCGTCAGGATCAAAGCAAATTTCTACAAGATTTACAATCTCTTGTAATTTAGTGTGTTCAATTTGAGGGATAAAATTCTGTACAGCTTCTCTTGAACTCTCTTGGTCTTTAGGTAGGAAGATAGTAACAGATGGATTCTTAGGATTATCTGATAAAGATAGGATTTCCTCAATTCTTGGAACACCACGAGTTACATTAGACTTGGACGCTACACCGGCAAAGTGGAAAGTGTTCAGTGTCATCTGTGTCGTTGGCTCACCGATACTTTGAGCCGCAATCATTCCAACCATTTCACCAGGTGCTACAATAGCATTTTTATAAATAGTGGTAATCATTTCAAGAAGTGTGATGAGTGTTTTACGATTGAATCGTTTAACCATAAGAAGGTCTTTTGGTGATAGGTAGTAATAATACATGACTTTGAATAATGATGTGGGTTTGACATAGTGAATCGTTTCTAACTTTTGAAATGTAGATTCAATTAAATTGAATGCTTCAAGAGGTGTAATATCAACCATAGAATTTTTATTAATATTTTGTAGTCCTTGGACATTATTTATAATAGATTGAAATGCAACTGGAATATGAACCATTTTATTATCGGTATTTTTGAAAATATTTTTGACGATACTTTCACGCATTTCTGTCATAAAATTAATATATTCGTGGGTTTTATTATTCAAGTCTGTTTCTTGCTTCTTCATTCTTCCAGTAGCACCTTTTGTATAAGGAATCATAAATACACTGGATGTATCATTTTCGTTTGGCATATTATAGTGGGCATAAATTTCTTCTAGGCTCATAGCCACTAATGGTAATACTTGATTTTCAACACGGACTGTATCAATGCCATCGTCGCCATAACTAAATTGAATGATTCTCTGCTTATTATTTCTAACAGTCATGTCATATTCAACCTTCAAGTCCTCTAGACCTTTGATAAGTCTTCGTTGAATATAACCAGTTTGCGATGTTTTTACAGCAGTATCAATTAGACCAACACGACCACCCATAGCGTGGAAGAATAGTTCTTCAGGCGAGAGTCCAGAAATGAAGGAACCCTCAACGAAACCTCTAGCACTTGGGGAATCATCGTATTTGGTAAAATGAGGCAATGTTCTATTTTCAAAACCATATGGAATACGTTTACCATCAACAGTTTGTTGTCCTAAGCAGGAAATCATCTGTGAAATATTAATATCACTACCTTTTGAACCAGCATTAACCATAGTAACAAACCTATTGGTCTTTGCTAAACTATTACGACCGATTTTACCAGCTTCAGCAGTAGCTGTGTTTAAAATACTTGTAACTTGTGTTTCAAACTCTTCAACATTACTTTTGCCAGTTTTATTTTCAAAAATACCAAGGTGAGTTTGGTCAATTAAATTCTTTACTTCCTTTTTCTTAGCAGTAATAGTATTAATAATTTTTTCATTTGTTTCTTTATTTGCAATCAAATCACTAATACCTACACTATAAGCACTCGTTTTCATATACTCAGTGACAACATTCTGAAGATTATCAACGAAATCAGCAGACGCCATGTTTCCAAAATAATTACAAACACGTTGCAATAGTCCTTTTCCACCAGATCCTAAAACACCCTTTTCCATTTGACCTCTAATATATTTTCCAGCAACTATTTCTAGAACATTATTTGAGGTGGAATAATCTTCATTCTCTCCAAATCTATTAGTTTTATACTTCATTGTTAATGGTGGCATTATTTGTGTTAGAATATCAAAACTAGTGATTTCCTTATTTTTGAGACTAGATGTATTGATTTTATTAAAGTTCATAAGTAGATTCATTGCTTGTAGTTGATCAAATTTAATATTTGGTCGTGTGAATTGATATGCACCTAAGAGTGAATCTTGAAAAATACCAACAATAGAAGCATTATTTGCTGGACTAATCATTTGATATGGTACAGCCGCCAAATTTTTCAATTCTGCTTCAGATTCCTCATCTTGAGGCATATGTAAATTCATTTCATCACCATCAAAATCAGCATTATAAGGCTTAGTATCAGCAACATTCATACGGAAAGTATCACCTACATACATAATAACCGCAATATGACACATCATACTCATTCTATGAAGTGTAGGCTGTCTGTTGAAAAGAACACCATCTCCATCCATCATATGACGATGAACAATATCTCCGTATTGTAGGTCAATATTTTCACGATCAGCATATCTCAGTGTAGTTTGTTCACCATTTTTCTTCTCTAGGATTTTGGCACCAGGATATTCATCAGGTCCATTTCTAACTAATCCAAGAAGAAATTTCTTGTTGTTTGAATTTACAGTAACTGGTTTTGTGATATTTTTAGCGACCTTAAGAGGAATACCTAATTCACGAATAGATAAATTAGGATCGGGTGTAATGACAGATCTGGCAGAGTAATCTACACGTTTACCCATTAAATTTCCTCTTACACGACCACCTTTTCCGTTTAATCTTTCTTTAATAGATTTAAGAGGTCTTCCTGATCTTTGAGCAACAGAAGCTACACCAGGGATTTTATTATCTACTTGGGTAGCTACATAATACTGTAGAACGGTATGCCAATCATCAATAATATTTGAATTTGCGTCATCTTGCATTTTTGCTTGTAGAGTTTTATTCGCTTTAATAATATTCACCAAAATATGACTAATATCGTCCTCGCTTCGCTGTTGTCCATCCATCTTAATAGATGGTCTAACCGCCGGAGGAGGAACAGCCAATACTTGACAGATCATCCAATCTGGTCTAGAAAATACTGGACTGAATCCCATAAAATTTACATCATCGTCTGATATTCTGCGGAATATTTTTAATACAATTTCAGGTGTTAATTTCATATTTAATTTTTCCTTTTCATCTTCAGTTAAACCGGCAATATTGTCCCATTCAGCAAATAATGTAGCAAGACCTTCCTTCTTGTATTTCTTGGGTTGTAAGCAACCACAACCGTCCTCGCTATCCTCTCCACAACGAGTAACACTACTGGCCAGTTTAAATACATAATTCCACCTTTCTTCACCAGACATTTTTAATGCCTGTTTATAATTAACTTTACTGATCTTGAGTTTGCTACATTTAATACAAACACATCGCAAAATTTTCATAATCGTATTTAGATATTGAATATAGAATACTGGTCGTGCTAATTCGATATGTCCGAAATATCCAGGAGTCTTCATATAATCAAGTCCATCAGTTGGACAAATTAATCCGGGTTCAAGCACACCCATTCTAGGATCAAATAGTCCACCAATAACAGGTTTATTATTAATATAAGTATCTCTAGAAGTGATTTCAGCAACAGATCCTCTACGAATTTCATCTGGACTTAAAATACTAAACTGAATACCTATAATTTTTGCACTCTTCTTTTTGGGAATAGTTTCATTGGATTTAATTGCCATGCTTCCTTATAATATTATATTATATTTAACTGGTTTTAATATATTCAATTTTATTCGTAATTCTTTAATTTAATTAAATTAAATTAAAAATTGAACTATCATTTAAATATAAAATTATGTCATATAACATTTATAATGCCGATTTTAAAGGACAAGAAGAAGAATACTAAACACTCTAAAAAATTATATGCTATTAATAATGATAAAAACTTAAAAAAGAATGAAGATTCTGATAGTAGTAGCGATGATAATAGTGTTCGTAGTGACAGTGAAAGTGAAGAAGAACAGATGGATATGCATGAATATAGAAAATTTGTCAGTAAAATATTTCCATCTAAATATATGAGTCGGGCAATTAAAGACGCAGAAGCACTTAATGCCAGAGACGACGACGACGACGAAGAAGAAGAAGAAGAAGAAGTTGTGATTAAAAAATCTTCTAAAAATAAAAATATTAAATCTTCCAAAAAGAAGAGTTCTAAAAAGAAGAAGAAGAAGGTAATTGTTGAATCAGAAGATGAAGATGAAGATGAAGATTATGAAACAGTAAATGATGATGACGATGAAGATGAAGATGAAGATGAAGAAGTGGTTGTCAGTTCTAGAGGTAAGAAAGGTTTTAATATTATTTTCACAATTGGCGATCCTCTGTTAGACGAAGACGAGGATAGTGATTATGATGAAGATGAAGATAGTAATTATACTGAAGATGAAAGTGAAGACGAAAGTGAGGAAGAGGAAGATGAGGAGGATGAAGAGGAAGATAAGCCCAAGAAAAAAAAAGATTCATTTGAATCACTAGAAAAACAACTTGAAACAATCGAAACAATTAGAAATACATTTAATACAATTTTGGAAAAAGATGAAACTAATAAGATTGCTATTGATGGTCTCAATGAGCTTAAAATTAGAGAGAAAAATGCTAGAAAAAACGATGAAAAAAGACTTAAGGGTCAAAAAGTCAAAAATACAACAAAATTTAAGAATCTAATCAATCGGAAGAATCTTATAAATGATTACAAATTCTTTAAGGATAAACTTAGTATTGATGAGCAGAACAAAGTTATTCATGAAGTGGAAGAAATCAACAAGGTTAATATTATTCAAAAACCATATCGCCTCTCTCTTCTAGAGTCTGATATTCCAGTTCATCTTAAAACAATTGCTCTAAACAAACTCGCATCACTTCGTCATATGGACCCTGGAAATGGTGAATATTACAAAGTTAAGAATTGGGTAGATACTTTTATGCAAATCCCATTCAATACCTATAAATCACTACCCATTTCGATCGATAATGGAATTGATCAGTGTCATGACTATATGTCAAAATCCAAGGAAATTTTAGATGCTGCTGTCTATGGAATGAATGAATCCAAGCTACAAATTATGCAAATGGTTGGACAATGGATCAGTAATCCTAAGGCAGTTGGTAATGCTATTGCCATCAAGGGTCCAATGGGCACTGGTAAGACAACACTCGTCAAGGAAGGTATTAGTAAGATTTTAAACCGTGACTTTGCATTTATTGCTCTAGGAGGCGCAACTGATAGTAGCTTCCTCGAGGGTCATAGTTATACTTATGAGGGAAGTACATGGGGTAAAATTGTTGATATTCTTGTAAAGAGTAAATCGATGAATCCTGTGATCTACTTTGACGAACTAGACAAGATTAGTGATACTCCAAAGGGTGAGGAAATCGTGGGTATTCTTACTCATCTAACAGATACTAGTCAAAACAGTCAATTTCACGACAAGTATTTCTCAGAAATTGATTTTGATCTAAGTAAATGTCTGTTTATCTTTAGTTACAATGATGAATCTAAAGTAAATCCTATTCTACTTGATAGAATGTATAAAATTCAAACTGCTGGATATGAGAAAAAAGATAAAAGAACTATTTCCAAGGATTATTTAATTCCTACTATTATCAAACAGGTAAACTTTAAAGAAACTGATATTATTATTCCAGACGAGACAATTGATTATATTGTTGAGACCTATACAAATGAGGAAAAGGGTGTAAGAAATCTAAAGAGATGTCTAGAGATTATTTATACTAAACTCAATCTCTATAGATTGATGAAACCTGGTGAAACTTTGTTCGAAAAGGAGATGACACTAAAGGTTGAATTTCCATTTACCGTAACAACTGATATTATGAAGTCACTTATTAAACGAGATGATGACGGTAAGCGAGAGTTATATAATACACTATATGTTTAAAGATTAAATTGTAAATTAAATAATGAGTAATAATGATGAAGAATTAAATACTATTAATATTCATTTTTTATTGGAAATGAAAAATTCAGTTCAACAGCAAAACGAATATATTGAATGTATGAGAGAAGAGACCGAACGCTATAATTATAATCATAATCAGTGGGGTAGTATAAATAATATTATTAATTGTCATCATAAAATGAATTTTGATGAATTAAATGAAAGGAAAAAAAATAATGATAAATTAATAGCGGAAATTAATACCGAACTAAATAATATATGTAAACATGATATAATACATGATTACATTGAAACTGGTGTGGAAAGTGATATGCAGAAAATTATATTCTGTAGTAAGTGTAATTTAAATATGTAAAATGTGTAAAATATAATATTATTGTTCTTATTATATTTTAATTTAATTTAATTTAATTTAATTTAATTTAATTTAATATTCGGCAGGAGCCATAGTACGATTTCCACCACGTTCGTTGATGTATCTTACTTGTTCCTCCGAGATACAAGCGCATCCAGAACTGGAAGAATATGTAGTTGGGCAACACTCAGGTTTGAATTCTGTCTCAGAGAACATATACAATTGTCCTTCAGGTAAAGGGATGGGGGATCCCTTGTTTTGAGAGTATTTGGAACTCGCAGAATTATAACCCATATTGGCGGCATATTTATTAGCCTTATTAGTCCAGCTATTGGCTGTATCTTCGCCCATTACATAATCTACAGACGCACCCATAACAGCCATACCTTCTTGCATACCAATTCGGCTACATGAACATAATAAATGTCCTCCTAAAATTGCTCCCACAATTAAACAAATGATTATAATCTCTAAACGACAAGGCATTCCTAAAATTTTCAACTCCATATTATATATATATATTTCACATATAAAAATTATATTAAAGCTTTCATTAAAGATATATTTTCTAAATCTAAAAACTTATCAAGACAACTATTATAATCGTAAAATTTTACTCCACTTATAGAAAATGTTTTTGTATCAGTAATTAAATTGTAAACATGTTCCAGTTTAATAGTTTCACCATGAATATCTAGTGTATTAATAATTCCTAAATCCGAATCACATATTTGCAGATTTGGTCCACCTTTTATAAATTGATTGTTTTCTAAATGATATATTTTTGTATCCAAATCAAAACCGTTTATTTTAACTATTCCTACAACTCTTTCTCCAAAACGCAATACATCATTTACACGAACATCTTTAATATTAATACAATGCCCATCCAATAATTCTATTTGAGTATCTTCACTAAACCCACCATCTAAATACTCGTGAATGTGTTTTAATTCAAATTTTTTTGGCAAATATTTATTACATTTGTTTTTTATTTCGTATATTTCACTGTTTTCCATTTCATCGTAATCACCAAAAATTATATTATTAATATTTATAATCTTTTTACTGGTATTGATACAATATACAATTTCGTATTTTTTTGTTGTCTTTACACTATTATGATGATCTTTTACCGAAATCCATGTGTTGTTATATTTTACTTTATGTTTACCAGTACATAATACATTCTGTAGATTGTATATATCGTCTGAACAGGACATTTCCATAACAGATGTCACTATATTATTGTCCTGTAAAATCATTCCTACTTCTAAATCTTTCATTTTCATATATTCATCATTGTTCATCTTTAATTGCGTTTCTCCGTCAAAACATCCAGGAATACCAGGCAGTGGACTAACCATTTGTTTTAATATCGTCACCTCAATTATATATACCATAATTGCAGGAATTAATATCGTTAAAAATATAAGTAATAATGGAATAGCAAACGGTAGACCGAACCCAAACGGAATTACAAATAAAACTACTATAATTGACGCTAAAGCTAATAATAATGATACAATTATTTCTACAATAGCTCCTATAGATGCTTTAAGTGTATCATATATTCCGAATAATGTAAATATACTTGCAGTCATTATACCCTGTGTTTTATGCATTGTGTCTTTTATTTTTATTAGGATCATTTGAATTGGAATTAAAAAGTTTAATAATTTTCCCATAACTTCGGTAGATACTGACAATATAGCTTTTCTAACAGTGTTAAATAACCCTCTAATTGCTTGAACCGATTCATTTGCCATATTTAATGCATCATCCATAACTTTTACTAAATAATAAAATGGCGCTAAAACAATACCAATAATGTCATCAAGAATAGAATATATACATTGTGAAAAATTATTAGAAGTAAATTCAAATGCACTCATTTCTTCTGGATTCGGTGGATTAATTATTCCAGCAAATGGCATTACACTTGGTTTACATCTCTGATTTATCCAATCTGCCTTTATAGGTTGTAAGTTATTTAATACTTGATAATACGATATTGCTAAAAACATTATTAATATTAATATTATCGAAACCCATAAAGAGCCTCCATATTTTTCTAAAAATCCGGTCTTACTATATAATTCATTTATTATGTTAAAAACATTGCCATTCATATATATATATATATCTTAAATGTATAATAAATAAATTTGATTTGTATTATATTAAATCTTCATTTTTGACATCATTCTAACCATTGATCCTGGTGGTCCAGCCCATGAAGACTCCATCGTCATCACGGTCCCCTGTAATATATACATCATTGTTGCCATTGTACCCACTACCTTTCCTACCATATCCTTCATTTTGATAATCATAACTTGAAATTGAATCAATATGTTTAAAAACACACCAAAAATACTTTGGACTATAGATGTTATAAAGTCACGAATAACGTTAAAGAATCCTCTAATGTCTTGAATTGATTCCATTAATTTACCCATTGTATTTCCTTGCACATTTGTTAAATATTGAATAGGTTGAAGTAAATAAGACATATAATCACTTTGCATGTTCTGAATACAATATGTAAAATTTGAACCGACATCATGTCCGAACATTCCTGCTAGTGGCATTACTGAAGGGTTACATCGGTATTCTGGCCAATTATCCTGTATGTTTTTTATTCCTACTGCTAAAATATTGTAAAGATACATTCCAGCAAATATCAATATTATTGTTATAGTTAAAGTAATGTCGCTTGATCTCATATTAATTTATAATGTTATTTTATTTCTTAGATTTTCTAGTTTTTTTAGATTTTTTTAGTTTCTTCGTTTTTTTAGACTTTTTCATTTTTTTAGATTTTTTAGACTTTTTAGACCTTTTCATTTTTTTAGACTTTTTCATTTTTCCAGATTTCGTATTCTTTCTTCTTTTTCCACCACCAACACATCCCCACGTTTGTCCATTTGGAATTAATCCACTAACACCTCCACAACTATCACATCCGCCTCCAGATTGTGGATTACATTCTGGACCTTGACACGTAGCACGCAAAGTAGGTTCCATAGCCGACACGTCACCAAAGCATTTATCACATACAGCATTTGCACCTCCTTGTGAACTTGTTGTATTTGATGCTACACTTCCAGCATTAGCACCGGCACCTGGACCTGAAAATTGAGGAACTTGCATAGTACCACTTCCACCCTTATATTTTTTTCCACCAGATTTATTCATAGCATTTTGATCTAATGATTTTTGTTGCGCATTTAACATTGCTGATTCTCTAGGCGATGATGCTCCATCTAACAACGGATGACTTTCTAGTGGAGCTACTCCATTTGCTCCTGAATTATGATTTGGGAAAGACATTATAAGATATATTTAGATAAAGTTTAAATATAAAAAATTAATTCTTGATATAAGTAAAATGAATGATTTAGAGAGATTGAACTTACAAAAAATGCTTAAAGCAAATGATGCTGAAAACAACACTCACCTTATCCGGGAATTAAAACATAGTACAAAAATTCTTGAAGGAGTTGATGAACTATTAAAAATTAAAAGAGAAAATCCTAGATTAGCTAAATCAAACCCCGAGAAATTTGACGAATTATGTGTAAGTAAATGTCAGTTCTTATTTAATAATTATACGGATCTTTTTAACAAGGTAAAGAAGGACGAAGTTGACCTACAAATATTAATAAGACTAATAAATGTATTGCATGCAATTGAAGAAGGGCATGTTGACCAGCATGAAGGATCGTTTGAGGTTGGAAAGTTATTAAAACAAATATATATTGACAGTGCTTTAAGAAAGGCTGGTAAACTAGACGAAGATGGTAATGAACAGGAAACACCTGTAGAACAAATTTCTTGGGCTGAATTTAAGTCTAAACAATAATTGCAATTATAAAGAAAAATTGATATTTAATAATAAATAATATTAAATATCAACAAACACAAAATGACATATACATTGGTGATCGTGGAATCTCCTGCTAAATGTAAAAAGATTGAATCTTATTTAGGTTCCGGTTATAAATGTATTGCTAGTTATGGACATATTCAAGAACTATCTGGTATAAAAAGCATAGATATTGATAATAATTTTAAACCTAATTATCAACACATGGCAACAAAAGCACAACAAATTACTAGAATGAAAATCGCAATAAAAGGCGCAAAGGAAGTCTTATTGGCAGCTGATGATGATCGCGAAGGTGAAGCAATTGCTTGGCATATTTGTCAAGTATTTAATTTACCACTAACAACAAAACGAATCATATTTCACGAAATTACAAAAAGTGCTATTGAACGAGCTGTCCAAAATCCAGGAACATTAAATATGGATATGGTTCACGCTCAACAAGCCAGACAAGTATTAGATTTACTTGTTGGTTATAAAATTAGTCCTATTCTATGGCAACATATCTCAAGAAATTCAAAAACTGGATTATCTGCTGGTAGATGTCAAACACCTGCTCTACGACTGGTGTATGATAATCAACAAGATATTGAAGCATCCCCTGGTAAAAAGGTATATAATACTACTGGCTATTTTACCAAACTGAATCTAGGATTCGCATTGAATCATAATTTCGAAATTATTGGATTCAATACGGCAGTCAATACGATGGAAAACTTTTTAGA
>Ga0114915_1000992_pt1 | contig 12467 bp, 15 predicted proteins | sample MalvirAntarct_55_FD_87288 | JGI IMG/M metagenome (GOLD analysis project Ga0114915, IMG submission 87288) | Marine viral communities from the Global Malaspina Expedition - Malaspina viral metaG Antarct_55 | ecosystem: Environmental > Aquatic > Marine > Oceanic | place: South Georgia Island...
GGCTTCGGGGCCGGCGCAGGCTTCGCCGCCGGCGGTGCAAGCGCAACCGCCGGTGCCTTCGCCGGCACGTCCGGCGCGGGCGCCGGTGGTGGCGCCGGCGGTTCGGCGACGCGCGCGACCTGCGGCGGCGGCGAGCCGGTGGCCGCAGGCGGCGGAGTCACAGGAGAAGCCGGCGGCACGGTCCGATCGGGCCGCGCACGCGGAAGCGGCGGAGGCACCTCCTTCTGCGGCGGGCGAACGGGCTCGATCGCGCGAGGCGGCTCGGGCGGCGGTTCTGCCCGTGCGACCGCGGGGCGGTCGTCGTCACGCCGCGAGATGTCGACGACGATCCGGTTGCCGAGCCGGAAATGCTTCGCCGCCGAACCGCTCGGGACGGGCAGGAAGACGGCCGACCGGCCTGCGCCCGGCGAGAGGACGCGCAGGCCTCGCGCAGGACTGCCGGCCTGCGAAAGATCGAACGCGGCCGGAGACCCGAAGGACAGTTGCAGACCGTCCGACGTCTCGTCGGCGTCGTAGTCGACGAGCACCGGCCAGTCGAAGACGACACGGGAATAGCCGGGATGCACGCCGGTGCGAACCTTGACGCTGCGCTCTTCCGCATCGGCAGATGCAGTGGCGGGTCTGGCGGACTCGGGCGTCAGGTTGAGCACCAGGACGCCGCCGTTCGCGGTCTCGCGCAGCGAAACCGGCTGTTTGAGACGCAGGGTGAACGTGCGGCCGTCGGCACCGGCCTCCGCCCAGCGGACATAGTCGGGCAGGCCCTTCATGACGGCGACCAGATCGGTGCGTACCGGCTGCGCGAAACGGAGCGTCAGCCGGTCGCCCGCCATGCGCGTCTCGTGCGTGATGGCCTCCGGCAGTTCGAGGCGGATGTTCCCGCCCCCGTCTGCCGTCCAGACCCTGACCGGCAGTTCCGGTCCCCGCGCGTCGGAGGGCGTCTGGGCGACGGCCGGAGCAACCAGCAACGCCGCCGCGAACGCCAGGCCGATCACTCGCATGCGTCAGCGCACCCCGTCTTCTCGCACCAATATGTCCACCCGGCTCGCGGCAAGAGAATCCTGGCGACCATCGCCCGGCTCGCCGGCCATCCCGAGAACCCTGAGCCCCGGGTGGCCGCCGCCTTCCCGCAACAGAGCGGCGACGGCGGACCCGGCGGCGATGCCAAGCGCCCAGCCTCCCCGCTCCGCAGAACGCGTCGCATGTCCGACCACGGCGATCTCGTTCCGAACGTTCGCCAGGATGCCGGCCAGTTGCCGAACGGCCCGGCTGCCCTCGGGCCGAAGCATGGCGTCCGCACCGGAGAACAGCAAGTCCCCCGGCAACGTCACGACGAACGCCCCCTCCCGAGTCGAGACGGACGCACGGGCGAGCGCCTCTTCCTGTGCGATGCGGCGGGACAGGAGTGCCGCGAGATAGCCGAGGTCGAGGCCATCCGGCGTCGGCAGCGGTTTCGCCGCGGTATCCGCCTCCGGCGTCGGCGCACGCTTTTCGTCCGGGGCCGGCATCGCGTTCCGCATCCCCTGGGATACCGCGTCCCATCGGCCCGTGTCCAACGACGACATCGCGAACATCATGACGAAGAAGCAGAGCATCAGGGCGATCAGGTCCGCGAGCGTGATCAGCCAGTTCGCGCCGCCGGCAGCAGGCTTGGGAAGCAGGAAAACACGCATGTCAGCCACCTTCGGCGGCGAGCGACTCCGGCAGGATCCGAAAGACGAACCGGATCTCGGGACGATCGGCGTGCTCCGCGCCGGCCATAACGGCGGCCTCGGCCAACCCGGCCGCTCGAAGTCCGCGCGCCAGGATGTCGGCACGACGCACGACCAGGGACCGCGGCGTCAACCCCGGCTCCATCACATCGCGGACGACGATCTCGACCCTGCTGCGCACGGCGGGCACCGCCGCATTGACCGCCCGCGTGACGCGACCCATCAGCAGGCCCGTTCCGCTGCGGGCGATCGCACTTCCGTTGTTGAACATCATCTCCACGGGCATCGTCGCTTCCAGGACCCGTCCCGACTGCCGGATGCCGAAGCGCACGCCCGGCACCTCGGCTTCGAACGCCTCCCGCAGTTCGCGACGGAGATCGCCGGCCGTCCGCAGGGCCGCAGCGTTGCCGGGGCCCGTCTCCGAAGCCGACGGCATCCATCCCGCGCCGGGTCCCAGGCGCGCCGTGACGCTCTGGAGGACGCGCTCGCTCTTCTTCCCGTCGAACGTGGAGATCACGGCCAGCAGGATGAAGAAGGCGAGCAGCACCAGATACAGACTGACGAGGAACGTCGCCGTCGTGTCGGCTGCACTCGCCGATCGAGCGGCGGCGGGTTCCATCATGGCCTCCTCGCCGGCGCCCCGGCGTCAGTCGAAGCTGGCGAGAAGCTTGTCGATGTCTTCCTGACTCTGGCCGCCGCCCGGGAGCGCCGGACCTTCGAGCAGGTTGGGCCCCTCTTCGACCTTCGGTTTAGGTACCGCGGCACCGCTGCCGAACGTCTTGACCAGCGATTCGATCTTGCTCTCGATGTGCTTCAGGGCACGGACGATCTTGCCGATACGCTGACCGGTTATGTCCTGAAAGTTGCACGCCTCGAAGATCTTCGTCGTCGCGTCGCGCAGCTTCGCCTGCTCGTCCGCATCGAGGCCGTCGGCGACCCCCTCGATCAGCTCGGCGCAGTCGAGGATGGTGCCGGTCGCCTCTTCCGTCGCTGCAACGATCGCATCGAGTTCGTCGGTCGCCGTCGGAATGTGCTGACGCCGGATCTCGTCGGTGTCGAGTTCGGCGATCTCCCGGCGCGCGTCCCGGATGTATTCCGCGAGGTGCGTTATTTCTTCATGCAGCTTCAGGTCCGCCGCAATCAGGTCGCCGTCGAGGCTGCCCATGATCTCCTTGACGATCATCGACACCTCGCCGTGTTCGATCGTGCCCGCAGTCATGGCGAGCGCCTCAAAGAGCGGTACCGAGCACGGAAGACAGCTTGGTCTTCAGCGTGTCGGCATTGAACGGCTTGACGATGTAGTTGTTCACCCCGGCCTTCTTCGCCTCGATGACGTTTTCCGGCTTGCTCTCGGCGGTGATCATCAGGAACGGAAGCGCCTTCAGCCTCGCGTCGGCACGCACCTCCTTGAGAAGCTGCAGGCCGGTCATCGGCTCCATGTTCCAATCGGAGATGACCATGTCGTACGACCGGTCGCGCAGCTTCTGGAGCGCGGTGCCGCCGTCGGTGGCCTCGTCGACGTTTTCGAAGCCCAGCTGCTTCAGGAGATTGCGGACGATACGAAGCATCGTCTTGTAGTCGTCCACGATCAGGATGTTCATGCTGTAATCGACAGACATTGGTCTTCGTCCTCTCCTCGCGCCCGCGGCGACCCGTTACTCAGCCGAGACTAGGCGCCGGACGTTAAGTTGCGGTAAAATACGAACAAGTCGTTGCGGCCAGAATGTCAGCCACCGGCCTGCAACGGCTGATCGCGCTCCGCCAGCCTGGCCGTGACCTCGCGTGCCCGCACCGGGTCCATGCTCGCCAGGATCGGTGCGCTGCGCAGGATCTTCATCCGGCCCAGGACGTCGATCAGGATGTCCATCTCCAGGCCTTCGAGGATGCGTGCGGCATCGGCCGGCTTCATCTTCTCGTAGATGGCGACGAGACTGTTGAGCTTCTCGGCCTGCTTCTCGTCGTGAAGCTTCATCAGGTCCTCGATCTTCTTCTGGACCTGATCCAATTCGGCCGCCTTCGCCGCCAGCCGCGCCTCGGCGGCTTTGGTCAGCGCCTCGCGCATGTCGAGTTCGCGCTCGCGCTTGTCGATCGCCTCGCGGCGCACGGAGAGCTTCTGCAGGAGGTCGATTTCGGTCTGCGTCAACGAGGTGACCGTCTCGTCAGGCAGCTTCGGCATGACCGGCGCCGCGGCGGCAGCCTTGCCGGGCTGAGCCTTCGGAGCCGGCGCCGCGGGCGTTTCGGCCGCCGCGGCGGTGGCGACCGGCAGCGGCCCACGGAGCTCCGAAACGCCGCGCCAGACGTCGGCCGCCCTGAAGCTGAAGACCGACGCCGCGACCAGCAGCGTGACCGGGAGCAGCCTGACGCGCGGAACGAAACTCATCGCCTTCATCGCATGCCCTCGATTGCCTTGAGCAGGGAGCGCGGATCCGCAGCGGCGGCCGGTGCCGCCGATGCGGAGGCGGAACCGCCCCGCGAACCGGACACCCCGGACGACCCTGAGACCGGAGTGGTCAGCGGCGCCGCCGGCCGGACGACCGGCCGTGCGCCGGCCTCGAGCCGCTCGGCTGCGCGTTCGCCGCGCTCGACGAGGAACTCCAGGTCGCGGATTGCCGCCTTGCCGGCCTCGATGCGCTCCTGCAACGTCCGGCCGGTGGAGTCGGCTGCCGTGCGGATCCCGTCGAGCCCGGCGACCGCCTGGCCCGTGGCGATCTGGAAGTCGCTGACGACGGCCGCCAGTTCGTCGCGGTCGTTGCGCAACCGCGACAGGCGCCTGTTGAGCAGCACGCCGTGGACGATCATCGCCACCAGCAGTCCGGCGAGCAGCACGTCCATGAGGAAGGAGATGTTCATCGCATGAACTTGTGGCCGTGGGCGCGCTGGTCGATCTGGACGGCGATGTTGCGTCCCTTGCGGCCCATGCGGCCGTCGAACATCGGCACGCCTCCGCAGCGAACCTTTACCTGGGACTCCGGCGTCGCGTTCAGCAGGATCTGGGTCCCGACCTTCAGGTCCAGCACGCTCCGCAGCGGCATGGTCACCTCGTCGAGCACCGCCTCGACGGCGACCTCCGTCTGCCAGAGTTCGCTGGCGAGATGGTTCTCCCAGATCGAGTCGCGACCGAACTTCTCGCCCATGAACATCTGGAGGAGCAGTTCGCGAACCGGCTCAAGGGTGGCGTAGGGCAGCAGGAGTTCCAGCTTGCCGCCGCGGTCCTCCATGTCGATCCGCAGTTCGACGAGGATCGCGGCGTTCGCCGGTCGCGCGATCGTGGCGAAGCGCGGATTGGTTTCCAGCCGCTCGAAGCGGAAGATAACCGGCGACAGAGGGTCGAAGGCGGCCGAGATGTCCGCCAGGACCACATGCGCCATGCGCGTGATCAGGTTGCGCTCGATCGTCGTGTAGGGCCGGCCCTCGATGCGCATCGCGGTGGTACCGCGGCGGCCGCCGAGCAGGACGTCGACCACCGAGTAGATCAGCGAACTGTCGATCGTCATGATGCCGTAATTGTCCCACTCCTCCGCCTTGAAGACGGTGAGCATGGCCGGCAGCGGGATCGAGTTGAGATAGTCGCCGAAGCGCACCGAACGCATGTTGTCGAGCGAGACTTCGACATTGTCGGAGGTCAGGTTGCGCAGGCTGGTCGACATCATCCGGACGAGGCGGTCGAACACCACCTCCAGCATCGGCAGGCGCTCGTAGGAGACGAGCGCGCTGTTGACGATGGCGTGGACGCCGGAGAGTTCCTTCTCGCCGTCGCCCTCGTTGGAGAAGCCGAGGAGGGAGTCGATCTCGTCCTGGTTGAGCGCGCGGTCGGTACCGCCGGCGAACGCCGCTTCCTCGCTGTTCTCGTCGCTGTCAGCGGCGGCCATCGCCTCCCACTCGGCGGCGAGCTTGTCCTCGTCCGTCATAGTGCCTTCGTCGGCCATGAAGCGCTCCTACTGGACCAGCATCTCGCGGAAGAGTACGTCGTGGATCTTGATCGGCTCCACGGCGACACTGACCCGGCGCAGCAACTCCTCGCGCAGCCGCGCCATGCCGGCCGAGCCCTGCAGGTCGTTCACCCGCAGTTCGCGCAGATACACCTGGAAATTGTCGATGATCCGCGGCGCGAGCGCCTGGAGCTTCGCGACGTCCTCCTGGCTTTCTGCCTCCAGGCTCACCCGGATCTTCAGATAGTTCGTGCGGCGCCCGGTCGAGCTGAGGTTCACCAGCAGGTCGGGGAGGTCGTAAAACACCAGTTCCTTCGGCGCTTCCGCACCGTGCTTGGCCTCGGCGCCGTGTCCGCCGGCCTTTTCCCCGCCATGCTCGCCGTCACCCTCGGCGGCATGCTCCTCGCCGCCGCCGAGATCGATGATGCCGGTCGCGACGAGACCGCCTGCACCGCCCCCGAGCAGCAGCAGCGGCAGCAGGATGAAGAGGATCAGCTTCTTCCCGGACTTGCGCTTCGGCGGAAGACCCTCGGCGCCGTCCAGTGCTGCATCGACGGTGGTGGCGGCCATGCGCGTCGCGTCCTCGTACTCACGGTTGTCGTGTGAAGGGAACCTAGGGCCGTCTGGTTAACGCGGGGTTTAAGGGTGCCGCCCGGCATCGGCTGCCCGGCACAAATTGCCGTGTGGCACCATCCCCGCTGGGCGGAACCGCGGTTTTCTGCGGATCTCGGCGTTGGCACGCCCGGTGCTATCGGGATGGCACGACGATGCGACGAGAGAGACCCGGAAGCACCATGGACAATGTCGGTTACATCGCCCTGTCGCGGCAGACGACCCTGATGCGCCAGATGGAAGTGGTGGCGAACAACATCGCCAACGCCAACAGCACCGCGTTCAAGGGCGAGCATGTCCTGTTCGCGGAATATGTGACGCATCCCGGCCCCAATACGAAGGTCTCCTACGTCGAGGACATCGCGGTGGTTCGCGACCAGCAGCAGGGTCCGCTGTCCCACACCGGCAACAGCCTGGACCTCGCGATCAACGGCGACGGGTATTTCGTCGTCGGCACGCCGGCCGGCGACCGCTACACGCGGGCCGGCAATTTCCAGCTCAGCCCGGAAGGCGCGGTCGTCACGGCCGAGCAGTATCCGCTGATGGACGACCGGGGACGCGAGGTCGTCGTGCCGCCGGGCACCAACGACATCACCGTCACCCCGGACGGCGTCGTTTCCGCCGACGGCAACCGGATCGCCCGGGTTCAGGTCGTCGAATTCGAGAACGGATACGAGCTGCGCAAGACGCGCAGCGGCCTCTACACCACCGATGCCGCGCCGGAGCCGGCGAAGGAGGGCCGCATTGCCCAGGGGATGCTCGAACAATCGAACGTCCAGGCGATCGTCGAGATGACGCGGATGATGGAGGTCCTTCGCTCCTTCCAGGGCACGGACAACATGATCCAGGAAGAACACCAGCGGCTGCGCGACATGATCCGCCGCCTGCCCGACACGCAGGCGAGCTGACGGATCCCCGTTCTCGCGCCCCGCAGATCACCAGGATTGAGACACGATGAGATCCTTGAGCATCGCTTCGACCGGCATGCTGGCCCAGCAGCTGAACGTCGAGGTCATTTCGAACAACATCGCCAACGTCAACACGACCGGCTTCAAGCGGCAGCGCGCGGAATTCCAGGACCTGCTGTACCAGAACCTGCGCCGCGTCGGCTCGAACTCGTCGGACGCCGGCACCGTAGTACCGTCGGGCATCCAGGTCGGCGTCGGCGTGAAGACGGCGTCGGTCTATCGCATCACCGAGCAGGGAGACCTGACGGTGACCGAGAACGCGCTCGACATCTCGATCCAGGGCAAGGGCTATTTTCGCGTGGAACTGCCCGACGGCCAGACCGGCTACACCCGGGCCGGGTCGTTCCAGCTGAGCGCCAACGGTGAGATCGTCACCGCCGACGGCTATCGCCTGCTGCCGGGCATCGCGATCGACCCGCAGGCCATCTCGGTGACCGTCAACGCCAGCGGCGAAGTCATCCAGAAGCTGGACGGACAGGTGGACGCCGCGATCGCCGGACAGATCGACCTGGCGACGTTCGCGAACGAAGCCGGCCTCGAGGCGATGGGCGACAACATCTACAAGGAGACTACGGCGTCCGGCGCCGCCACTACGGCGACCCCCGGCAACGCCGGCTACGGCACGCTCCGCCAGGGCTTCCTCGAGACATCCAACGTCAACGTGGTCGCCGAGCTGACCAATCTCATCACGGCACAGCGCGCCTACGAGATGAATTCCAAGGTCATCCAGACCTCCGACCAGATGCTCCAGACCCTGACGCAGATGCGCTGAGGATCAGCCCCATGAACCGCCGCACTCTCGCCCTCGGCGCCGCGCTGGCCGCCCTGCTCTGCACCGCATCCCTCCCGTCGTTCGCCGAGACCATTCCGCTGCTGCGCGACCAGGCGGTCGTCGCGGACGGCGACGTGCGCCTGGGCGATCTCTTCGCCAACGTCGATCGGGACGCCGCCCGCGTCGTCGCCGCGGCACCCGCGCCCGGCGCGCGGACGATCCTCGACGCGGAACAGCTGATGGCGATCGCCACGGCGAACGGCATCGCCTGGCAGCCGCGCAGCCGCTTCGACCGGATCACCGTCGAACGCGAGAGCCGCGCCGTGGATACGCACGAGATCGAGCGTCGCCTCAGCGATGCGATCATGGCGCAGAGCGGCCGCATGGAGTTCGAGGTCGAGGTCGAAAACCGGCAGCAGACGGTGTTCCTGCCGGTGGGCGCCGAAGTCCGACTGGAGATCGAGAACCTGCGCGTCGACCCGCGCGGCCGCCGCGCCAGTGCCACCCTGCTGGTGCCGAACGGCGACGGCGGCGTGAGCCGCGCACAGGTCACGGCGCGCCTCTTCCCCGTGGTCGACGTGCCGGTTCTCCGCGGCCCCGTGATGCCGGGCCAGGCGATCGGCGAGAACGACCTCGAATGGGCGTCGGTCCGCGCCGACCGGCTGCGCCGCGACATGATCACCGACGCCCGCTGGATGCTCGGCATGACGCCGCGCCGGGCGATCATGCCGGGCATGCCGGTCGCCATGCGCGACCTGCAGGAACGCATCGTCGTGCAGAAGAACAGCATGGTGACCATCGTGCTGCGCTCCGGCGCACTGATGCTCACCGCCCGCGGCAAGGCGCTGGAGGACGGCGCCGAAGGCGCCTCCGTCCGGGTGCTCAACCCGCGCAGCGAGCGCGTGGTGCAGGCGACCGTGATCTCGCCGGACACCGTGGAAATCCAGTCCCTTCAGATGATCGGCGCCGCACAGGTGCAGGCCGCCAGCAACGTCGCCGTCAAGGCCGGGAGCTATCGATGAACGCCGCCAACCGACTGTCGCTTCGCACCCCGGTCCGCCTGGGTGCCGCCTTCTGCCTCGTGCTGGCGCTCGCCGCCTGCGGAAACACCCAGCGCCGCCTCGCCGAGGTCGGCCAGGAGCCGAAACTGACGCGGGTCGTCGACCCCACCGCGGTCCCCGGCTACCAGCCGGTCGTCATGCCGATGCCGGCCCCGCAACCGATGGAGCGCTCGGCCAACTCGCTGTGGCGCAGCGGGTCGCGGGCCTTCCTGAAGGACCAGCGCGCCGGCCGCGTCGGCGACATCCTGACCGTCCTGATCCGCATCGACGACAAGGCGCAGCTCCAGAACAAGACCACCCGCACCCGCAACAACACCGAGACCGCCGGCATTCCGTCGTTCTTCGGCCTGGAAACGAAGCTGGGCAAGATCCTGCCGAAGGCGGTCGATCCGAGCAGCCTGATCGACATGTCGAGCGACACGTCGAACTCGGGCAGCGGCTCGGTCAACCGCGGCGAAGCCATCAACCTGAAGGTCGCGGCGCTCGTGACCCAGGTCCTGCCGAACGGCAACATGGCACTCCAGGGCCGCCAGGAGGTCCGCGTGAACTTCGAGGTCCGCGAACTGCTGATCGCCGGCGTCGTCCGGCCCGAGGACATCACCTCGGAGAACACGGTCAGCTACGAGAAGATCGCCGAAGCGCGCATCGCCTACGGCGGACGCGGCCAGCTCTCCGACGTCCAGCAGCCGCGCTACGGCCAGCAGATCTACGACATCGTCTTCCCCTTCTGATCGCGCGGCGCACCACGCACCCGGGCCGGCCGCAGCACTGCGGTCGGCCTCTTCGCGATCTGCAAGGGAGCCACAGGATGCCTTCGCACGCGCTACTTCCGCTCCTGCTCGTCGCCATGACGCTAACGGCGACGGTCGGACGGACAGAGGAGCGAACAATGCGGCAGCCGGGACTCGACGAACGCCGGCAAGCATGTGAGCTCGTAGCCGAGGCGTCGTCGCAAAAGCGAATGACGGACTATCTCGTTCGCGACGGGGTGTTCGACGTCGACAACGATGGGATGGCGGATAGGGTGGTGTCGGGCAAGCGCATCGGCACCCGGCACGGCGACATGTTCACCCTGACTGACCCGTTGGGCCGAGCGCACGAATACGCGGTCGACCAGGACGACCCATGGCGCTGGACGTTGGGAGCCGGCTGGCTGCCGTTTCGAGGCTTCTTCTACGCCGTCCATTTCCATGGCGAGGATGGGAGCTTCCCGTCGCACATGACGCTCCACACGCCAATGGGCAGCGAAGTCATCTGCGCATTCCGGAGCAGCGTCACCGAACATGCTTCCGCTCTCAGTCCCGCCGATCAGCCGCTCTGCCGACGCGTCGTCGACCAAGGCATCGATGACGCTGCGATAGGCCCGTCGACCCCCCGTTCCTCCGACCGGCGTGAAACCGACACCAACCTCCCGCGCCGGCGGGAAACGCATGCGCAGGCAGAGTATGTCGTCGACTTCGACAACGACGGCGTCGATGAGAGGCTCGTCCTGCTCGCGTTCGCGACCGGGGCGGGTAGAGGTTTCGATAATCGTTATTTCGACATCACGGAATCGTCGGATCGAGCGGCCGGCGGAGACGGAGGGCGCGCCCTGTTGATGCGCCTGCAAGGCGTCGACCTGACCGACACCTACCCCATCAGAGACCGTCCCTCGAATATGCCGCGATGGGTTCGGATCGACGGCAAGATGTACCTCGAAAATCGGCATGTCGGCCCATCGGAAAGCCGTGCGGCTCTGTTCCACGACCTGCGGACGGTCCAGGACGGCGCCATCCGCGATGTCTGCAACGTCACCTTTGAGGTGGCCACGTCGATACGGAAACTGTTCCCCGCACGATAACCGCTTCCTGCGCGAGGGCGCGCCGCAGCCGGCTTCCGGTCTCAGCGCCCGCGGGCCGCGTTCTTCGCTCCAGCATGGCGGGCGAACTTACTCATGCCGCCGGCTGGGTGCGCTTCAGCGCTCGACTCGGCACAGATCGCCGAGCAGCATGTTCTCCAGTTTACGCCGGGCGCGCCGGGAGCGGATCTGGCTGGTGCCGATCGAGGTCGGCGTAAGCTGGATGCTCTCGCCCTCCGCCCGGCACTCGAAGCGGCGCTCGGCACCCGCCAGAAGCTCGTCAGGGCCGTAGACGGCGACCACGGTGATTTCGATCGCCTGCACCCTGCGCCGCCAGCCGTCCGGGTCGTCGGGGGCGACGCGCCCGATCGTCTCGCGAACCACGTCCTCGAATGTCCCGATGTCGATGAAGCAGCCCGCGCCCAAGGGCCCCTGCTTCAGGGCCTGCATCGGGTCGCGCGGGCCGGCGTCCTCGTCGAGATTCTCCAGGTCCGTAAGCTGGCAGACCGCCGACGCCTCGCCCGTTTCCAATCGGGCGATGATGCTCTGGATGTAGATCGGCTCGGCGCTCATGTTGCTCAGCAGGCAGCGCGCCCGCAGGTCGGTTCCGCCCCCCCGGTTTACGAGGATCTTTGCCCTTCGCTCGCGGCGATAACCCGCCAGGAACACCTGCAGGTATGTCACCCAGACGATCAGCATGCCGCCGTTCGCCAGCACGTTGACCGTGTCCGCGTTGTCGCTCAGCCACTGCCACATCGGGATGGTCCGTATCCGGTGTACCGGCCAAACCTTCGAGGCTGCGTGCGGTTCCACGGATTAGCGCAGCCGGCCGTCCCGGTCGAGAATCGAAAGACGCGCAGCACCCCCGTGCCGCGCGTCTTTCCCCAAGGCTCCGTCCGACCCCGCAAGCCGCAAGGTCAGCCCCCCGACCGGCCGTCCCGCGTCCTCACGGCGCGGGGCTCGCTGCTCCTCCGGCAGCGTTAGCCTGCGCTCTTGTCGATCCCGGCGACGATCTTCTGGGCACAGGCGTCGGACACCTCGCTGAGATACTCATCCGAGGCGGCGGAGGCCCAGCCGGCCGCCTCGACCATGTCGCCACGACTGTAGTAGTTGGCGTCCACGACCTCGGCGCGCGCCTCGGCCGTGGCGAGGCGAGCCTGATCGACGCAGAGCGGCGTGAGGACCGCCACGACCGCAGATTCGGCGCGCGTCGCCGCCATCGCATCGGCCGTCTCGGGGCCGACCCAGTCGAGCGTCGTGAAGCCGATGATCGCCGTGCCGACGACGCCGACCGCAAGACCACCCAGTGCAGGCTTTATCCACTGCGTATTCATGAAGCATCTCCTGTTCGAATTTATGCGGCGATTTTCGCCGTCATTATAAAACATAAGTTGGTTCCGGGGCCCGTAATGGCAACTCCCCCGGATCTCGCCTGGAGGACACGACCTGGGTTAACGAGCTGAATTACCAATACTTTCCTACGCCAAATTTTTGCCGCAATTGCCGTCGTGAAGACCGTTCTGCGGGAGTGGTGGAGCTTCCGTTGCCGTCAGTCCCGGTGGGAGGGGCCTGCTCGGAA
>Ga0114915_1000993_pt1 | contig 12446 bp, 6 predicted proteins | sample MalvirAntarct_55_FD_87288 | JGI IMG/M metagenome (GOLD analysis project Ga0114915, IMG submission 87288) | Marine viral communities from the Global Malaspina Expedition - Malaspina viral metaG Antarct_55 | ecosystem: Environmental > Aquatic > Marine > Oceanic | place: South Georgia Island...
GGCTATGCTTATATTTATAAGACCCAAATCAAGATAACTGCCCATTTCTTTTCTTAGTAAATCTCCACAAAACAAGCCAGATGGAACCCCAATAAGGCCGGCAATTAGCATAAGAATGCCAAAATTTCTGGTGACTGTCCACACCAATTTTATGTTATTTGCTCCCAATATTTTCCGTATACCTAGTTCTTTAGTGCGTGTTTCTACGGAATAACTCGCTATACCTAAAATGCCCAAAGCAGCGATGATCAGAACAATTACGGCAGAGCCTCCAAAAAATTCCATTTCTCCACTGATTTTTTCTGAATAACGGTACTCTTTTAAGTTATGAATATTTGCTGTTTTTTCAGGAAAATGGACTTTCCATATGGATTGAATGGCTTGGGTTACTTCAAATTCTGTATTTGGCTTTATTTTTATAGTAAGGGTGGATATTTCATTGGGTAGATACCGATATATCAATGGGACTGTTTGGCCAATAATTTCATTGGGCATTATACCACTGACTTGTACATAGGCAGAGTCGATTAATAGATTTTGTCCTATTAAACTCTCTGATTTAGATTCCAGTAGTTTTGCGGCAGCTTCATTCACCAATACATATTGTTCGTTGCTTTGCGGTATATTTTCAGGAAAATTTTGCCCAGCTAATAAGCTGATACCTTCTGTTTCAATTGTTCGTGGGTCAATACTTACGCAATTTATTTCCAAAATCTTATCGTTTAACGTTACAGAATCTTTGCCAGATTTAATCGGTTCATAAAACCAATTAGTTGCCAAAGTCGTTTCTACCTGACTTAACTGACCTATTTCGTTTTGAAGGTTTTCATATCTTTCACCTTTTAAATCCAGTGTCAAAACATTGGATGGTATGGTTGTGCTAATAATTGACCTGTTTTTTCTGTCATAATCGGCTACTATGACAACCAATATCATAAATAGGATGGTCACTGAAAATTGTATGACAATTAAAGCTTTGTAAACAGCAACACCCTGGAACAGCTTTATATTCTGCATTTTACGCAAAATCTGTATAGGCTGAAACGCTGACAATAGCCATGCCGGAAATGCCCCTGCGACTAAGCCTGTGACAGCTGTGTAGGTTAATAGGGCTAAAATTAAGATTGGATCCCAGGAAAATGCCACATCCATATCGGGTATATAATGCATTAGAATATTGACACATGGCACTGTAAACAACAAAGCAAACAAGGCGACAAGGGTCGATTCCATTAGAAATTGACCGATAATTTGTCTTCGTTTTGCGCCTATTGTTTTGCGGACACCTACTTCTTTCGCTCGGGAGAAGGCACGCGCCAATGCCAAACTGATATAGTTGAAAGCAGATAAAAGAGTTAAAGAGAGAATTAAAATGAGTTGTATTATTATGCCCGTCCAATCAACGCCCGCATTATTGTCATTTTTAATGTCTTTGTTTCGAGGGGTAATATCTTCTATGGGTTGTGCCAAAAATTGAAGATTGCCCTTATCTAATTTCCGGGTAAAGTTTTGGAGCGTTGTACTGAGCTGCTCTAAATCATCTTCTGATTTTAGACGTGCGTAAATGGCGGAACTCTTGAAGTTTCCCCAATCGTGCGAATTCTTACTGATTGCTCCTTCCTTTTCAAGGATTTCAGCAGAACTGATAGAAAGCATTGCCTCAATGGGCAGATGGGTTTCCAAAGGTGGGTCCTGGATAATCCCCCCGACGGTATAGGCACCTAAGCTTTCAAATTGAACCGTTTGCCCTAAAGCATTGGCGTTACCATATATTTTTTTTGCTGTTTTTTCAGTCAAAAAAAGGGAAGTGGGATTATTGGTAAGGCTTTGTGCATTACCTGACAATAACTTAAAGCCAAAAACATCAAAAAAAGAAGGCTCTGAAAATTTTATGTCAACAGGCACATCCCCTTTGTTGGTTTGCAAGTTATATTTTCCTGCCAAACGCACCAATACCGTTTTTTCAACAAAGGAGACGCTTTCCAATTGGGTCTCCAACGGCAATGGGACTGTTGCCCATTTGGTTTTTTCCCCCTCTAGGTTTTCCTGCGTGAGTATCCGGACTATTCGATTTAATTCTGGATGGAATTGGTCTGTATCGAAAGTAGCTTTTAGGCCTGTAAAGAGTATAACCCCAACGGCCATACTCAATGACAAGCTCAGTATATTGACTAATGAAAAAAGTTTGTTTTTCCAGAGTATCCGGATAGCGATTTTCAGGTTGTTCTTTACCATGACTCCAAGTGTTGATTTTTAATGGAAAATAGGCCAAATACTAACGGGGGATCCCTCTCAATTCTATTGGTAAAGTTGACGTCAAAATACAACTAATTAGTTATCAATATCTTACACAGATGTCTATTAAAACCTGTCTGATTCTGATACACCTGATGAATCGATCCGATACAGTCGGGTACATGAATACCCTACCCACACATGGGACTGTGGCACTTGCTTTCAACTCGGTGGGTGTCTGCGGTACGACAGCCCACTTTGCATGTCCAGCCACAGGAGCAGGCAGCAGGCCATCCCGACCCAAAGCCCCAGGATGTTGAGGATCAGGTTCCGCCGGGCAATCATGAGGTTGGCAAGCATGCTTTTTGGACTCGTTAGGTGTTTCTCAAGTAGAAGAAGGTAAGTGAAAGAAAGCTGCCGTCCGCTCCTTTCATCCAAACCTCTAAAATTCACTCATTCCGCAATGCCTTCACAGGATTTATGAGCGCGGCCTTGATGGACTGAAAACTCACGGTCAGCAGCGCTACCCCTACTACCAGCAGCCCTGCCAAAGCGAATATCCACCACTGCACTTCGATGCGGTAGGAAAAACTCTGCAGCCACTGATCCATGAAGTACCAGGCCAGCGGCGAAGCGATGACAACACCGATCAGGATCAGTTTCAGGAAGTCCTTCGAGAGCAGCACAACGATGCCCGACACCGAGGCACCCATCACCTTGCGGATGCCGATCTCTTTGGTGCGCTGCTGCGCCATGAAGGTAGCCAGTCCCAGTAGCCCCAGACAGGCGATAAAGATTGACAGTGACGTAAAAAGCAGAAATAAATTTTTGAAGATCTGCTCGCTCTCGTAGAATTTGGCAAACTGCTGGTCCAGGATTTCGTACTCAAACGGAAACTCCGGCGCCCGGGTCTCCCATTTGGTTTTGAGGAAGTCCAGGGCCGCGGACATCTTCTCGGGCCGTACCCTTGCCACCATGGTATAGTAGGCCGGCTCGTGAATGTGCAACACCAGTGGCTCAATCTTCTGGTGCAGCGACTTGTAGTGGAAATCCTTCACTACCCCAATCACCCGACCCCGCTTGAGGGTATCGGCCGGATTGGAAGGTACCCACTTGTTCCATAGCATCTCCTTGCCCAGCGCCTGCTCCGGAGTACCCCATCCCAGTGATTTTACGGCGGTTTCGTTCACGAGGAAGCCTTCCTCCGCGTCGGTACCGTACTGCTTGGAAAGGTTGCGTCCGGCTACCAGTTCTATTCCCATCGTGGGTATATAATCAGGGTCAATCAGGAACATGCTGATGCTTACCTCTTTATCCTGGCCCGGCAACTTCACGCCATCCCCGGCAAACATGCCTCCCGGCAAACCGTAGCAGGCCGTGGCGGATTCGATGGCGGGATTCTGCAGAAGCTCCTGCTTGATGCTCTGGTAATCGTTTCGCATGTCAGAAGTCTGGAAAGGCAGGATGACGAGTTGCTCCTTGTTGAAGCCCAGGTTTTTCCGCTGGACGTAGCTGAGCTGGTAGTACACCACACCCGCTCCGATGATCAGCGCCATGGATACGGCAAACTGCACCACCACCAGCGTTTTGCGGAGGCTGTAGCCTCCCTTGGCTTTGGTTACAAGGGTACCTTTCAGGACTTTAATGGGCTGGAAAGCCGACAGGAAGAAGGCTGGATATAAGCCCGCCAGCAGTCCTACCACCAGCAGGGAAGCGAGTATCTGCACGATCAACAGCGGCGATAGCGCATTCAGCATCGACAGTTGCTTGTCGGCCCAGTTATTGAAGACGGGAAGTACCACGGCCGTCAGGCCGATGGCCAGTACCATGGCCAGGGCAGTCAGTACCATTGATTCTCCCAGGAACTGCCCCACGAGCTGACTCCGCTGGGCACCGATGGACTTGCGCAAACCCACCTCCCTGGCCCGTTGCATGGAGCGGGCGGTGGAGAGGTTCATGAAGTTGAAGCAGGCTATGAGCAGGGTAAAAATGGCAATGGATGCCAGGATGTACAGGTACGTGGTGGTATTGGTGGGGGTGACCACACTCTGAATCTGATCGTAAAGGTGGAGGTCTGGGACCGCTACCAGTTGCAGGCTTACATCAAAGCCATACTGCTTCAGGTCGGCGCGGGCGTACTTCTCCACGAAGGCCGGGAGTTTCTGCACCAGTTGGTCAGCCTCGGCATCCGGACGGAGCCGCAGGTAAGTATGGAACATGTTGTTATTGGCAAAGTCCAGCCGTCCCTCCCGCAGAAAATCCCCAATTCCTCCGGAGTAGATGGGCAGGAAAAAACGGGCGTCGATGTGAGAATGAGCACTAGCGTCGCGGTACACGCCGCTCACCCGGTAGTCTTCGCCCCCGCCTTGTTCACCGCTGATGCGGATGGTTCGGTCGAGTGCTGGGCTATTGCCGAATAATTTCCGAGCTACCGTTTCCGATACCACCACCGAGTGGGGGTCGGTCAGGGCCGATTGGGCGCTTCCCTCCACGAACTCGTAGGAAAACATCCCAAAAAACGTGGAGTCGACCTGGTAGCCCTTTCCCTCGTAGAAGGACTGCACCGGCTTGCCGTTTTCGCGTACCTGCAGCAAGGCTTTGTTTTCGGGCGCGAACAGCCGCGTGAACTGCACAATTTCGGGGTACTCCGATTTCAGCGTCGGGCCGTACGGGGCTGGTGAGGTGCCGAATTCCCTTCCTGCCGATTGCCCAACCACCGATTTGAGGCTCAGCATATAGAGGTTATCCACGTGTTCGTGGTGCTTGTCGTAAGTCAGCTCGCTCCGGATATAGAGCAGCAGGAGCATACAGCAGGTCATCCCTACCGACAACCCTACGACGTTGATAATGGAAAAGGTTTTGTTACGGATCAGGTTCCGCCAAGCAATCTTGAGGTAGTTTTTGATCATGGCTATGATGCTTGTAAATTCTGCTATGGCACGAAGATGTCATCATGGATGGATAATAATTTTATACCACTAAAAGAAAGTATTGATTATCAATCATTTTACATGATAGGCGCCTCCCATTACTGTCCGAAGTTGAACATTTCCGTTCGACTTCGGACAGCATGAAGGGGATAGTAAGGGTTTGCTATTTCCCGTCCAACTGCATCACATTATCATCACGCCTCAGGTCAATCATCAGGTGATTGGGATCGATCCCGCCGCGTTCGGGTTTGCGCGGCACGGTCACTTTTAGGGTTTGCTCACCCGACCGAATGCGGTGCATCCGTAGGTAGAGTGGCTCGTTTAATTCCTTGCCTTCCTCATACAGGCCGACTTCCAGCCAGTCATTCATCGGCACTTCTATTTCTTGACCCGTGCTGTCAACGACCACCTTTTGCGCCTGCACTTTCAGCCTTACCTGCCAGTTGCCCCCTTTCGTTTGCTTTGCCGCAGATTGCCTTGTTTTAAGGCGCCAATATGTGTTTGTCTCAAACAAATCATGTAAAAGATACTGTAATGAATCCGGGGTAGCCTGTTGTATCTCTTGATAAAGATCGAGGGTAGTGGGCAGGGGTAGCGCTCCTGAAGTGCGTTTTTGGAGCAGACTCCGAAGCGCCCCGTTGACCTTTCCTTTACCGATGTACTTACTCAGGGCATGCATGGCGAGCCCGCCCTTTCGATAGTACAGAAAGTCCTCATTGGCCCGGAGCAAGGAGGCTGTTGCGAGTGAGCGGGGCATCTCGTAGGAAGAATGCAGGTAGCTCACGTATTGCTGAAAATGACCCCCTCCATAGCTCTTTTCCAGCACCTGCATACCGGAATACACGGCAAGGCCCTCAATCAGAACCCCGGCCCCTTCAACGTAGGCGGGGGTCAGCCGGGCCATTCCCCACCACTGGTGCGCCATTTCATGCGCCAAAATATAGTAGGGTAGGTCAAAGCCATTCGGCCCGTCGTCGGGATTTATGAGGGCATACAGTTCTCCGTAGTAGATGATGCCCGCATCCGCGGTTGCGCCACTGCCCGAACCGGCGCGCTCCACTACGGTCAGATGACCAAAGGGATAAGGACCGAACTCCTCCGTATAATAATCCAGCGAAGCTTTTACGCTCCGGAGTATCCGGTCAATATTTTGGGAATGATCCGGATGATAGTAGAGCCTGATCGCTACCCCATTCCACTGGCTTTCTTTCGATGCATACTTTGCTGATAAGATGGAATATTCGCCTCCAATGGAAGCATCCGTTTCGTAATGGAAGTAGCGCCGGTCGCCTTCAGTCCAGGTTCTCTGCAAAGCACCCGGCGCAACGGCTACTTCATCCTTTGCCGTACCCACAATGGCTTCAAGGGTAGTCTGATCGGTACTGAACGACTTTTTACGCGCCTCGGCATCATAAAGCGAAGGGAGCTCGGGGCGCGCAGCAAGCTGATGCTTTTGCCGAAGGACCGCATCTTTGATTTCCCTTTGGCGTTGGTAGCCAATAGTAGGGAGCAGGTCAAAATTCGTGAAGTAGGTACCGTTCTCCACCACTAGTGCGTTCGTGCCGCTTTGACTGAAACCATGCTCCTTATAGTGCACGACAAAGTCTACTTGTAGTGAATCTCCCGGCCTAAGCGGTTGAGCCAGTTTATAGATGTGGTGGCTGAGTTCTAGGTCTGTCAGCACGCCGGCAGCTGGCCGATTAAAGGTTACTTCACTAAATTCTATGCCCGATACACTTCCTAGATGAATGGAGTCCATGGATACTGTCTCCTCATTCACCAATGTGTAGGTACCACGGATTTCGGCTTCCTGCCGGTCGGGGTAAAGCTCAATGTGCAGCTTGGTAGCCGTAAGTTGTGGTTGAAGAGTGTTTCTGTACCGGCCGTAGCGCCGTTCGTATTCAGCCTTCCGTTCAAGTACGTCGGAGCCGGTCCGGTACTCGTTCAGTATATTGGTATTGTAGAAAATAAAACTCCCCAGGGTAAGAAGAAGTCCGGTACCGAGTAGGGCTACCCAGGTGGTTGAGGGGGAAAAGCGTCGCTGGGCTGACTGAATCCGGTATTTCAAACTCTGTTCCCTTCCCCGTACCCAAAACAATCTCGCTGCCACGGCCAACAGCAGAGCCCAGGCATTCCAGTACAGTTTGAACCACAGCCACGGCTCCAGGGTAGGGCCGAAGCCACGCATGTCGGTGTACCACCATCCAGGGTCGGCTGCAAAAATGAGCATAGGGTGCTCGACCCCAAAATTTGAAGGAAATGCCATAAAGCTGTAAAGCAGAAGCACCACCAGGTACCCTATGTGTTTTTGATTCACCACCACGTGTACCACCAGGGCAAGCAGAGCAAAGAGCAGGTAGACTGTGAGCTGGATCCCGAAGAGCGCCCGCAGGTACAGGCCGAACTCTAAATTGTCGTAGCCCTGCCTCAGTTGCATCCCTATACCCCCGGTCGTGAGCAGTGCCATCCAGGCCACGATGATCAGGCCCAACCCCAGGAATTTTCCGGTCAGGAGTACCCAATCCGGTACCGGTGTTGCATCGGCAACATCGCTCAGGCCTGCATCCCGCTCACGCCAGACAAGCTCGCCAACGAAGTACATGATGAGTAGTGGTATCACTACCCAGGGGGAGTTGACGCTACTGACAGGAGCAGTCAGGTAGGCTACCACCTGCTGAGAAGTCGGGATAAGTGGAATTCCAAATTCAGCGATGATTTGGTCAGCGAATGCAACGGAGGCCAGGGCAATGGCACCAACCAGCGTAAGCCCGACCGGGTGTCTGGCTATTTTGCCAAAAGATGACCACGCAATGGTAAGCGTCTGCCGGGACCAGGTTGCAAAACCGAAGCTTCGCGGAACTTGCGGCACTTTAGTGGTACTTGCTCTGACCAGTGCGGGTCCGGTAGCTGGTTTGCCTTGTTCTTTCGGCCGTCTTTTGAAGCGACTCCACCAGCTGCTGGTTACAGGGGTAGTGAAACTGAAGCGGAGCCAGGTAAGCCACAACATCCCTACTGCCACACCCGGCCACAGGACACGATTCCACAGGAACATCCCTTCCAGCGCAACCAGCCGCGTATTTTTCTCGGTGGGTGACCAGCTCTGCATTTCGTTGCCAATGATACCGGCCACACCTACCGGATCTAGTAATTTGAGTAAGTCCCAGTTCCCGAATAGGTTTGCCGCCGTTATTGCGATCATCTGGGGAAATATGGCTAAGAGCAGACTGGCCATATAACTAGACATCACCTGGCGGCCAAGCGTTGCGAAGGTGAATTGTATCGCGGTGGCTACGAAAGCATTCGGAAAGGCAATCAGGAAGTAGACATTCAGGTAAACGGATGGCCTGAACGGTAACAGTTCACCCTGATCCAGGCCTCGCAGGTAGTCCAGGCCAGGCAGGTAGAAGAAAAGCAGTATGCCTAGTGGCAGAGAAAGTAAGAGCAGTGCATTCACGGCCAAGGCTGCCAGAAATTTTCCCCCCAGGTAGTCAAACTTCCTGATTGGCGTAGTATATACGAGCGGATGCATGCGCATCTGCACGTCGCGGGCTGCCGCTTCCCCGGTTATCGACGCGCCTATCACGAGCCAGATAAGGCCGCCAATGACCGTAATAGCCGTGATGAGCAGGGTGTTGTTGGGGTACACGCCGTCGCCCGGTTTGATAATCTGGTTTAAGCCGATTGCAAATGCGAGAAGGACGACTAAATAGAGCCAGGTGGAGATGCGCCCTGCCTGATGGGCGAACTCATAGCGAAAGATCTTCCAGAGCTTCATCGTGCAACCTCCGGTTTGTGGTTTCCGATATGTCCTGCCATGGTGGAGAAATAGACATCCTCCAGGTCGGGAGCCACCCCTTCAAAGCCGTTGCCCGGATCTGCTTCGCAGTAGATATGGACTACGGTTCGTCCGCCGAGCAGTTTGGTCGAGATGACCGTATGCTTCCGATCGAGATCATGCAATGCACTTTTCTCAACCAGGCGGCGCCAGATCCTTCCCTGCAGTCCCGCTAAGGCTTTCAAAGGCTCGGCTTCCAGCAATATTTGCCCTTGGTTGATGATAGCCATTCTGGTACAAAGCTCACTCACATCTTCCACGATGTGGGTGGATAGCAGCACCACGCTATTCTCACCCAGCTCACTGAGCAGGTTCAGGAACCGTACCCGCTCGGCCGGGTCCAGGCCCGCCGTCGGCTCATCCACGATCATCAGCTTCGGATTTCCCAATAGGGCCACCGCCACGCCAAAACGCTGCTTCATCCCCCCCGAAAAACCGCCCAGTCTCTGCCTGCGCACGTCCCAAAGGTTGGTTTGTTTCAGTAAAGCGTGTACCACCTCCCGTCTGGAAGCCCGGTGGGTGATGCCTTTGAGCACGGCGAAGTAATCGAGCAGGTCCTCCGCTTTTGCTTTGGGATAGAGCCCGAACTCCTGCGGCAGGTACCCCAGCGTCCGGCGTACCTCGTTCTTCTGACTCAGCACGTCGATGTCGTCCAGGTGAATGCTTCCTCCTTCATCGGGTTCCTGCAAGGTGGCCAGAATGCGCATCAACGTGGATTTGCCGGCACCGTTCGGCCCCAGCAGGCCGTACATGCCGTTTGGTATGGTGAGCGTAACATTCTTAAGCGCTTCCACTCCGTTAGGATAGGTCTTGGAGATGTTGCGGATGGATAGGCTTAACGGGCTGTTTTCCATAGGAATCAAGAATGTTGCGGTGATATTTTTTGAGGTGGGAAGCGCGGCACTTTATAAGTGCTTTCGGCTTCTGTTCGACTCAAAGGAACAGGTACCCTAAAAGACTGCAAAAAGCGATATACCGGCGTGGCAAAATACTCTACCGACTGCGGGATTGCTTCTGCCAAATGACTCACCGGCTCAAATCTGCATTCCGTAGATTGATACAGGGTTCCGGTAGAGTAGGTAGGAAAGGGATAGGCAGGAAATAATAACTTTGTCCCATGAATCGAATCAAGAAGATATTCACGCTGATCCACCTCGTTCTCTGGATCCTGTTTAGCCTGTTGATAGCCTTGCAACTCAGTCAGGATACCACCTACTGGCTTCCCCTAACCGGGGATGTAGTGCTGACAAGCTTGTATGTTTTTTACGGTCATTTCTTTCTTTTGACCCACTTTTCAGGCCGGAGAAAGAAGGGGGATTATTTTCTCCGGCTGGCAGGAATCCTATTGACCGGACCTATTCTCTACGTGCTTTTGCACTATAAAAAACTGGATACGCTCGATCTTTTTTCTGAATATTATTTAATCTCCCTGTTTTCCATAATAGTCCCATTTATCTTTCTCAGCTGGCTGGCCAGGGTCACGGAGAATCTGGTGCTCAACACCATCAAGAAGGAGCAGCTGGAGAAACAGGCCGTGGAGGCAGAGCTTTACTACCTGAAATCGCAAATCAACCCGCACTTCCTGTTCAATACCCTTAACAATATACACACCCTGGTGTACAAGCAGGCCCCGGCCGCACCGGAAGCCGTCATGCGCCTGGCTTCTTTGATGCGCTACATGATCTACGAATCGAACGCCCCTACGGTGCCGCTTTCGAAAGAGATGGAGTACCTGCACGACTATGTGAGCCTGCAGCAGCTTCGGTACAGGAAAAGCCCGGTAGTAGACCTGAAAGTGGAGAGAGACACAACCTCCTGTCCCATTGCCCCGCTGCTCTTCATTCACCTCCTCGAAAACGCCTACAAGCACAGTCCGGCTCGTCTGGAACCGGGGGATATCAAGGTACGGGTGGAGATAAAAGCCGATTCGCTCACCTTCAGGATAGAAAATCCAATTGGAAAAAAACCGGGCAACGCCCTGGAGGAACCGGGTGGCATCGGTCTTCCGAATGTCCGCAAGCGGCTGGCTTTGCTATATCCCGATCAGCACAGTCTGGAAGCCAATCACGCGGGTGAAATGTTCATTATTGAGTTAAAGATCCAGGGTCTTCACGTACAACCGAATGATGCGAAAACTCACCTGCTACATCATTGACGATGAGCCTCTTGCTCAGGAAATACTGGAAGAATACATCGCCAAAGTGCCTTTTCTGGAACTGAAAGGTACCTTCATGAGTCCCCTGGAAGCGGCAGCGCAACTGGATCGGGATAAGCCCGAGTTGGTTTTCCTGGACATCAACATGCCCGACCTGGATGGGCTCAGCTTTATTCCGATGCTGGTACCCAAGCCTATAATTGTCCTCACGACGGCCTACGACCAGTACGCCCTGAAGGCCTTTGATCTGGAAGTGCAGGATTACCTGCTGAAGCCTTTCCCATTCGAGCGGTTTTATCAGGGAGTACTGCGTCTGTATCGGGACGCAGGGCCTGAACCGCCCCCGGAGCGTGGTGAAATAAAACTAGATTCGAAGAATGAGCAGGAGTACCTCTTCCTGAAAGTCGGCCATCGCATTCAGAAGATTGCCATCCGCGATATTCTGTTTATCGAGGGAATGAAGGATTACCTGGGGATTCACACCGTTCAGGAAAGGATCATGACCCTGCTGAGCTTTGCCCAGCTGGAGGAACTGTTGCCTGCCCGGGATTTTGCCCGCGTGCACCGGTCCTTCATGGTGGCCATTGATAAGATCGACCACATAGAAAAGAACCGAATACGGATAGCGGGCCAAATCATACCCGTTAGTGTTACCTATGGTGATAGCTTTTACAAAAAATTAAGGGGGTTGGGATAGGTGAAGTATTCGATCAGACTTTCTGTCGCATTTTAGAAAGCGCATTTAAACCCTCTCAATCCACCACCCCTACGGCCCGCAAGTGTGCTATCCAGAAGAAATCAGTGGGGAAATGGAAATTTTTGGAGGCTCTGCCCTGATTGTCATGATAATCGCTACTTTGGGCATTTTATGCATATCCAGGAGTGCATCAAAAAGTGTGGGAGATTCATGCCGCATGCTGAACGATATCAGGATCCTTCACTATTTTGATCGGCCTGAAATCGGGAAAGCGCTTTCGAAAAACATCCTCCCACTCATTGTTCAAAACCTTTGTCCTGACCTGAAGCAGTAAATGTGCACCTTTTCTGGTCCACTGCATGGACTGCTTTTTAGAAAACCGTTTGGCAATCACATAATTGACCGTGGATTCTACAAAACCCGTTGAAACAACTTCACCGTAGCGGTAGCGTTCGGCATAATTGACAATGAAGGGGTTCTTCTTCCAAATGGGCGGATTTATACGGTAAGCCCTTAGTTTACGAATTTAGGGTGCTGTTTGAATTTCGTAAGGGTCGACGCGGAACGCCTGATTCATTGGGGTCTGTGAAGGAA
>Ga0114915_1000996_pt1 | contig 12409 bp, 4 predicted proteins | sample MalvirAntarct_55_FD_87288 | JGI IMG/M metagenome (GOLD analysis project Ga0114915, IMG submission 87288) | Marine viral communities from the Global Malaspina Expedition - Malaspina viral metaG Antarct_55 | ecosystem: Environmental > Aquatic > Marine > Oceanic | place: South Georgia Island...
AAGAAAGTAGAAATAACATGAATGACTTAATAGATGATGATGATCTAATAGATAGATCTTTCGGAGCTTCGATTCAAGATATACAAAGCTATCGCAGTTATCCAATGACATCTCGTGGTATCTCACAAGAAATAGTAGACCACTTTGAAGTTAAGATGTCTGTGAATAGTAATGGTAAGCCTGAAGCACACTACTATCCTTGGACTATTGATGGTAGGGTGACAGCATATCAAGAACGTAAGTTGCCTAAGACCTTCAGAACTTATGGAGACTTTAAGAATGTCGAACTATTCGGACAAAGACAAGCAACTTCAGGATTTACGTTGGTTATCTGTGAAGGAGCCATCGACACCATGTCGGTCGCACAAGCCTACAAAGAAAAGTATGGACGTACCTATGCTGTTGTCGGTGTTAGTGCTGCTTCTTCTACCTCTTGTGCTTTGGCTCAAAGGGACTGGATAAATAGCTTCAAGACTGTAGTTATTATGATGGATCAAGATGAAGCTGGTAAGAAGATGACAGACTTCTTAGGTAAGATGATCAAGCCGGGTAAGGCAAAGGTCGCAAAGCTACCTGAGAATGACGCTAACGATACATTAATGAAGCATGGTTGGAAGACCTTGATGGAATGTATTTGGAACGCTCAGAGTTGGAACCCTTCAGGTATCGTAACTGGTCAGCCTATATGGGATCAGTTTATGCAACGTCAAAATGTAGAATGTGTACCATACCCTGATTGTCTCAGTGGTTTGAACACAAAGCTAAAAGGAATTAGGCATGGTGAGATTACTCTATTCACTTCTGGAACTGGTAGTGGTAAATCTACTGTCATCAAAGAAATTATCTTGGATCTTCTGTCAAAAACGAGTGACCGCATTGGGCTTATCAGTCTGGAGGAGAGCGTTGGAGACACGGCAGAGAAATTCATCGGGATGGCTATCAAGAAGCCTCTTAATGAGGACTCACCTCCTCCTGAAGACGAGCTTAGACAGGGTTTTGATGAGGTCTTTGGAGATGAAAGACTCGTCCTCCTTGACCACCAAGGATCAGTAGGTGATGATAGTTTGGTTGACAAGATTGAGTACATGGCCCTAATGGGATGTAAGTACTTAGTACTAGACCACATTACTATTGCAGTATCTGAAGGTACTGATGGCCTATCAGGCAACGAAGCCATTGACAAGTTCATGTCTGACTTACTCAAGATAGTAAAGAGACATAACATATGGCTAGGTTTGATCTCACACTTGCGTAAAGCACAGGGTGGGAAAGCATTTGAGGATGGTAACATTGCATCCATTGATGACATCAAGGGCTCTGGTTCTATCAAACAGATCTCATTTGATATCATTGCATTCTCTAGGAATCTAACAGCAGAGGATGAGGATGAACGTAACACTGTACAATTCCGTGTACTTAAATCAAGGTTCACAGGGAAGACAGGTGATGCGGGGTCAGCTGCTTACAATCCCAACACTACAAGGCTTATTGCCAAAGAGGTAGGTTTTGATTACATAACTACATAGGAGAATATATGTCAGCACTCCAAGAGATAGTTGACTACCTTGTAAAGAGGGTAGATGCTGTTAGCCCAGCACGTAGAAGACCCCATCTTGCTGGGCTCTTACTTAGACTATCAGTTAATTACAGTGAACGTATGGAAGACTACGTTCTTAAAAGCATCTCAATACTACAGATGCAATTCACAAAGGATACCAGCTCAAGTCCAGCTGGTACCACCACCCTCACCAATGCATCCACTAAGATAGGTCAAAGCATTGGTAGAGAGTTGGATAGGGAGCCCCTTCCTTGGGGCTCTCAAGTATCTATAGGTGACCTATTCATAGAAGCCTTATACAATTTAAACTTTATAGAACTATCATACGCCAAAACTAGGAACAGTTGTCATGTTGTGTCAGCTGCTCCTCGTTGGTATGAGATAGGTGTGATACCCTCAAAGGGTGCAAGCTTTCCATTAGCTGCAACTACTACAATTAAACCTAAGAACATCAATAAGATGTTCCAAAGTGTTAATGGGGTAGGTAGACCTATCATTAAGGGTAGACTAGAAGGTGATTACATAAACCCATACGCACCTTGGGTATTGTCTATAAATAAATTACAACAAACAGCATGGAAAATTAATGCCCCAGTGTACAAAGCTATGGTTGAAAGCAAAGAGCTGTTTGTTTTAGAAGATCCTGTAACAGACAACGATGCTAAAGAACTTAAGCGTAGAAGTAAGATGGTTGAGTGGGCATTCATATCAGAGAAAGCACGTAAGCTATCTGAGTTAGATGAGTTCTATCAGTACCTAGATGCTGACTACAGAGGTAGACTATACTACTGTGAAAGCTTTATGAACTTCCAAGGATCTGATTTGGCTAGGGGTTTGTTTAAATTCAAACACGCAAAGCCAATGACTGAGAGTGGGTTGCAATGGTTAGCAATACACACCGCATCTGTATTCAATATGTCATACGGAATAGATGAGATACCTGAATGGTGTACAGCAGATTACAAATCACACCTTAAAGATGAGGGGTTGGATGACATATCTGTTGACAAGATGACACTTGAAGATCGAATCATATGGACTAATGAGTACATGGAAGAGATCATTGAAGCTGGTAAACACTTAAACTTCTCTAGTGAGGCAGAGAAGAAAGTGTCTTTCCTTGCAGCGTGTGTTGAATGGTATGAGTTTGACTGTGCATTTAAAGACAACAGGATACACATGACATCCCTACCTATCCCTATCGATGGTAGTAACAATGGATGGCAACACCTAGGTGCTATCTCTAAAGACAATCAAACTGGTGACCTAGTAGGGTTAATCCCTTCAGAGATACAGAAAGACTTCTATGTTCAGACTGCTAAAGAGATGATCAACCTCTGTGAAGATGACAGACTGAACAACATACTTACTACCATGCCTATGAAAAGTATACGTAAGGGTATATCTAAACGTGGGTCAATGACTAGGGCATACTCAGCTGGCTCTAAGAAGATCGCTGAGAACATGTTCTTTGATTGTAAGTCGGAAGACTACCACACAGAGTATGGCATCACACAGGACGATTGTACTAAGCTATCTAAGCTTCTTATAAAAGCCATAGACAAGGTATGTCCCGGACCTCTATCTACTATGAGTTACTTACAGAACTTAGCTATGTACCAACTAGGTACACATGTTAAAGTAGACTCTGATGGTTACGAAGCCAATGGAGAATACAGAGAGTTGTCACAAACTCGTGATGAGTTAATGAAGAAAAACTTTAAGACAGATGAAGATCTTATGAAGTTAAACGATACTGTTATAAAACTAAAAGAATTCACCACTAACCTTAAGCATGGTAAAGGTGAAGACAGGATCGAATGGAGTACACCCTCAGGCTTTAATGTTATCTATGAGAAATGGATAATGCAAGATAGGAAATCAAGAGGTAGGATTAAAGGTTACGGAAATAAATCAGGACAAGTAACTCACGTAGCTCTTGTACCTACACGTATGCCTGATCGTAGAGGGTTTGTATGTGGCATGTCACCTAACTACATACACTCAATGGATGCAAGTCACATGGCACTGGTGATATCAGAATGGGATGGTTGCTTTGCAGCTGTACATGATAGCTTCAGTACCCATGCTAGTGATGTGGATAGTCTACTAGACCTTACAAAACAAGTGTTCATACGAATGTACGACTACGATAATTACTTTGAGACAATACGTAACTACATAACAGGTGCCGAGGATGATGTAGAACAACCTGCGTTAGGCACATTAGACATAAAGGAGATTGAAAACAGTGATTACTTCTTCGCGTAAATCATACAACCACTTAGCACTTAGAGGGCTACAAGTAGAAGACGATGAGTTTATTAACGATTGGAACTCTAACCCTTTAACTAAAACAAAACTAACTGAAGATCTTGCATTCACTATGAATCTAATGCCAGCTGTAATGGACATAGGTATAGATGAAGACCTGCAGAAAGGTCTAATTGATAACAAGGGAGCTCAGAAACGTAAGCACGATCAAATGAAAGAGTATCGTGAGCTACTCGCAAAACAAGGTATGTTAAAATAAAAATTAAAAACCCCCAAGGAAACCTTTCGGTTCTCTTGGGGGTTATTTTTTTTATGGAGTGTAAAACTGTAAGGCAATCCTATCACCTGACTCAGTTCTATATCCTTCTTTAAGAAATACTTCTTTTAGTTTTTTCTTATTAGCTTCCGCTTCAATGATTAACGAATCTAATCTTGCTTCTATCTTAAGTTTTGAAGACATTAACCTATAGAACATTTTCAAATGGGCAACAGTCACTTGCTCTGGTGGGTTAACAGGATTGTATCCAACACTCATCATGTTTTTTACAAATGTATTTACATTATCATCCCGCCTTTTCCCACTCTCTTCAGTAACCTTACCATCACTACCCCTTACCTGTAAGAATTTATTTAATTTATTATAAAGAACAGGGTAGCCAACTTTAGCTCCGTCTGGGCTGTTTGTTGTTATTGACTGCAACATGTAAGACATGTAGGCACTCTCATTATTAGAGATAACATCTGTGTCTGCCCTCTTACTAAGGTCTTGTTTGAATTGATCAGTAGCTTTCTTTAAAGCTTTACGAGTTTCTTTTAAGTAACTCCACTCCATAGATACCTTCATCCAATTCTTATTAACCTCTTCAAGCATAACATCGTACCCAAAAACATCAACCTTAAAGGAATCATATATAGGGTACACATATGGAACTCCTCCAGATGATTTAGATAATCTTTCATAAGAGGCACCTGATGTAGACAAGGCTACAGTAGCTGCATCTATTCCCTGAACAGGAGCAACAATAGCTCCGCTATAAGCATGTCCTCCGACTTCTGGGTGTCCTTTCCTTATCTTACTAGATGATGATGAAGGGAAACTTTCATAGTGAGCCACTGTTGTTTTTTTTATATCGCCTTGCATATCTTTCATAGTTATCTTTGTCTTTTCAGAATCATCATAACTAACAGATTGTTTACCGCCTATGTATAAGTCCATACCAGTAGGGCTTTTAATTACCATAGGGTATCCCATAGTAGAGAACAAAGATGCTGCACCTCTCATAGTAGACCTTGCCATCTTAGCTTGATCAGTAAGTATGCCTTCCAAAGCTATAGAATACTTTTCTAAAAGAGCAATGGAAACAGCCTCCATAGAGACACCATTCTCAACTAACGAATCTAAGGCAGCATTAAACTCAGAGGGAATTGGATTACCATTGTTGTCAATCTTCTCCCCTAGCTTTACCCTTATCAATTGCATAGTTTCATTGATAGCATCGACAAAACTTTCAATCTCCTTCCCATAACCTAAAGTCATGATAGTTAATTTAGCTAAGTCCCTATTTTTAAAAACCTCTTTAGCAACAGCAATGAGAGAAGGTACATCTTCAGATTTAGTATTGCTCCAATCAGTAGGTATTGTTTGGTTAGCATCAGAGATTAATTTATCTCGTATGTCACCATCATCTAAAAGAGTAAGCCTTGTCTTTCGAACAACACCTGTCATGTATGCAGTATCTAAGTCTCCTAATTGCACAGAGTTACTGGCAGTACCATGAGTCTTTCCATCCATGTAAGCATTAAGATAAGTAGAGAAGCCTGTGTTTAAATCAGGATTTGATTTAGCATTAGTCTTATAATCTACATACTTTGAATAATCCATTAATGCTTCCATATAAATAAGACCATCTTGTTTTCTATCTTTTATTTTAGCAATTAACCTAGCATCAAATTCGTTATTAGGATCAAGGTTTAACCCAGAGAACTTAGGGAAATCCTTATTAGTAATTGAGATACCATTAGAGATTGCTTCAGACACAGCTTCATATTCAGCATCGGTCATTTGTAAAGCAGCCCTTAACCTGTCTCCTTCCTTCTTTAACATAGGAGTGTCAATTACTAATTGGATTTCTCTCATACGAGGTAACAAATTTTCACCTGCTTCTTTCGTAACAGCGTTAGTAGTTGCGTCCTTTTCCTCACTTATGAGGAGCATAGCTTGCATACTCCTATAGTTCTTATCTAATCTACTGCCCGGTTTAAAGATAGCAGGTCTGCCAGAAGATGTTACAAACCTAACATGCTTAGAACTAGTGGGGTTAAATAGTGTTTGCATAGCTGCAAGTCTACCTTGAAATCCTTGAATGAAAAAGGAAAAATAGTTTAAACCTTTTCTTTCTTGAGTTATAGATTGCACAACTTGAGCAACCTTATCCATCTGTTTACTTAGTTCTAGTTCAGGATTGTATGGCTTACCTCCAGCATCATAAGGGTTCAATAGACCAGTTGCCTTATACTCAGCCAGCTTAGAGTCACCAATACCATTGATCTCTGCTTGCCAAGTAGTTGAATCACCAGTAGCAAGTACAGGAAGTATGGTAGACAATATTAATTTACTTCTTTGAGGATCAACACGATGACCTATCGTACTTAAGTTTGCTTTTGCAGATGTCAAAATGCTACCCATCTTTTGAAGAAAAATACCACCAGTCCTTTCCTTTTTCTTAGAGCCTACACCAGTACCTTTTATACCTAGTGGACTAGGGTTTTTATTAGGTCTTACATTTAAAGAAGGAAACAATAACTTACGATCTGCCATTCCCTTTTCTAAAACAATCTCTCCTTCTTGAGTTAGTTGATATACGTTTTGCTTAGTAGTTTTATCTTGATACGATATCACTAAGTCAGGATTTGATTGAGCCCACAATTCTTTGTATGCAGCACCTAATGTTTCAGATTCCTTTTGTGTTAATTTAACAGGAGTTCTTAATTCGTTTATCATTGGGTCAGCCTTAGCTGTTTCAATTGCTTGAGCTTCTGGAACCCCTTGACCTACCATCTCTGAAACCTTAGTGCTAGTAATATCTCTAATTCTAGCATCACGTAATGTGGTTTGATACAACGATGCAATTTCTTGACCAATAGCACCATTCATATTAGCTTGAGTTAAGACTGCTTGTTTGTTTGTTTCCAGAACTTGTTTTGCATTTACGTCCGGGAGAAGAGATTTTTGTTGTTTAGTAACATCTGTATATGTTTCTAATGGTACATATTGTTCACCATCTTTTTGAGCTTGGAAATAATTAGCAATGTGATTCTCTACTACAAGACCCCCTGCTTTACTCATGACTGGATCAATGGTTCTATTTTTTTCATTAGCAGGGTCATATTGGACAGCCCCTATCCTACTAGCAGCTGCAAAGAAAGACCCATCTTTTAAGGCAGCATAAGCATCAGCCGCATCACCATCACGTAGTCCGTCTGGTCCTAAAGTTTGAGGATAGGCTGGCCCTTGGCCCGAAGGATTAATCCCCGCACCAGATGCAACCATTACACTCAACTCATCAGCCCGATCCATCATACCCCCATCAGATTTAACAAATTGTTTACGAGATCTGTTAGGTATGTCCAACCGTTTTGCAGGATTTAATCTATTTTCCCTTGTAGTTTTTAATTGGTTATCTGTAAGTCGTTGTTGCTCTATCTCAGAGAGAGGGGCCAAAGCTTCATCAAAGAAACTACTGACAGCACCAACTACATTAGCTTCTGTTTCAGGATCACTGACTACAGATTCACGTTCAAGATTGTTAGCACCATCGTCTATCAGATAACCATCGTCTGCCATATTTTTATTTAGTTGAATGCTTTTAGTTTTTTCAATAGCCTCATCTAAAAGTGAATTAGTTGACCTTCTTTGTGGAAGTCTTTTCTCTAAGGCATCAATTGGACTTTCAAGAGAGCCCCCTTGTAGAAAGGGACTCCCTGAACTTGTAGTTGATTTAGGTGCCATTATTAGTTCTCCTCGTTATCTTTATAGTTCCAACCCTTACCAGTAACAAAACTAGCCAAGCTCTTGTTAGTGTCTGTCAGAGGACCAATAATCGGTGTTGACTTTGCAATCTGATATATACCACGTTCTGCATCCCCTGTAGCTAAATTAACTGCAGCATCTGCAAGCCTTCCGACATACCCAATTGTAGGACTCTCACCAGTTGCTTGGTTATATGCCCATCCACCGATACCATTAGATCGTTGACCATAAATAGGTGCAAACATATCTATGATCCTTTCACTAGTACCTAACAAACCAGATGCCATAACACCACGCCTAACATATTCAGGAGTATCTAGGTATGGGTTACCTAATGTACCTTCGTCATCCTCGTCATCAAATTTAATCTGATCTTTTATAGCTTGAGTAAAGAAACCCATAGCAATCATAGTAGACAATAATACAAATGTATTATATCTCATTGTAGGTGTACCACGTTTGATATAATCATTCCACATTCGAGGTATTTGATTTGCTGTGAAGGTAGATATGAAACCTTGGAACTGTGTAAACAAAGCAAACCTAGGATCTTGGTAGATCAGAGGTCTGTTGGCAGCTCCGGGTAATGGTACAGCTTGGTTGATAAAATTATAGGTAGCTTCGTTAATAGTAGTTTCCCATTCTTTCATTTTATTTGGGTCAGCTAATATTAAAGCAACTTCTTCCTCAGGTAATGTGTTTAAATCATAATGGAACTTTGCAAACTGTTCAACAGGAACACCTAAACTTCTAAGTTTTTGTTCAGCTTCTTGAGCCTCTCTTGTATCCGGTGTTTGCCCTGAGTCTCTCATGTAAACAATCCTAGAATTCTCTAATAAGAAATCATAAGCCATTGCCGCACGAATTGCACGAGTGTAGTCTGTCCATTGTGTTAAACCAATAGCCTTAAAGAACGCTTCCATAACATTCCTACGACTGTCAGATACTTCACTAACACCTGTCGTAGTTGCGGCTCCAACATCCCATGAATAGAAGCCTAGCTTTCGCATGATATTACTACCAACACTTCTTGCACTCTTCCTGAGTATGCCATCATCAACAGCTTGTTCAACCCTTAAGAATTCTGGTACAAAAGAATTTACAAACTCTTTAGTAAAAGATTGTATACTCCCGTTCTTACCAAATATTTGTTCATTGGTTAAGGCACCTTGGGTCATTGCCATTTCTGGTAACGATGAAAACGTAGCTAAAGGTAAAGCAGAAAGTGTCATGAAGAACATTACATTCTTCTGGAATCTCATAAGTTTTTTACCTGTCTTTGTCTTAGGTCTATTATAGTTTCCAGACACAGCTTCTAATATGTCAGACACATCAGCAGCAATCCGGTTAACCTCATCTGTAGAGATACCTTCAGCTTCCATTTTATTAAGTAAATGAGATATGTTTTCAGCATCCTTACCTACATACTCCATCTGAGTTGTATACCTAGCAGCTGACTTGGCTGCATTAGCTACGTTAGCAAAGATATCTGCTTCAAAGAATTTAGAAAACTCTTGCCTTTCCGAAAGACCTAATGTTCTTTCCTTATGGGCAGCTGGATTTAATGAACCAACATTAGAAAGTAATGCATCTTCAATGTCATTAACTAATGGATTGTCTATCATTTCATCTGTTATACGTTCAGCTTCTGCAGCCGATAGGTTGTTACTGCCAAGCTTTGTCATAAGTAATTCTTTAAATTCAGCTTGGTTTTTGTAAACCATGTTCTTATCAATTGACTTGTATCTTGCTAGGTAATTAGGTAAGTCACCCATCTTAGCACCAGCTTCTATTTGATCATCTCTTAGTAGCCTCCCAAGAGTGTTCAATTGATTGCCTAAATTTACAATGACTTCCCTGTTTTTTAAATTTATAGGGACTTTACTACCATCAAACATATTATTTGTCTGGTACTCAGGGTTGTTAAGGATATCATAAACCTCTTTACTTATCCTAGCTTTATCAGATGATCTAAACACCCCTGCAAAACTTCTTAATCCCATAGCTTTATAAAACATTTCAGGATCAGACACTTGATTTTTATATGCTGTAACTAAATGATGTTGTGCCGCCTCTATCCCAGACCCACCATGTAAAGGAGTTAAAGTTCCTCCAAGTATAGACGCCAATGCCCTAGCTGATGCAGACCTATCTAAAACAGATTTAGGTATTGCATTTGTCACCGAGGCTTGCCAAAGGTTTGATACATTCATGACAGAAGACGAAGCTTTTTCCATAAAAGTTTTTGAATTATTATTTTGTGAATTAGCTGCAGTCCTTGAAGCAACAGTGGCATCTGCAGGTGAAGCTTCATTTCTTTTATTGATAGCTTGTGCAGATAAACCTGAACCTTCAGCACCTTTATTTGCATTTCTAGTTTTAGTTTTAATATTCAAGACTTCAGCAGCTGTATCTGCAAGAACTTGTTTAATAGTTCTTACAGTGCCATGTTTTTTCCTTTCAATTTCTGCATATCTTTGAGTGTCTGAAGGCGAAGCTGCCTCCCCATACCTAGATGCGGCGTCCATCCAACCTAGTTGATCTTTAGCAGATCCCGGTATAGAGAACGCACCACCTAATGCAGTACCCGCAATAGCAGCATTGGTAAGTCTTTCTTGAAACTCATCATAATCAAACAACTTGTCTGACCCTTGGACAGCAGCTAAGTAACCAATAGTTTCTTGACCTACTTCTGTAAGTCCCTCTGCTGCACCACCAATACCTACACGAGATATGATACGTTTAGCAGTAGCTGCACCTGTCAGTTGAGCTTTTGCCATAGCTTGAACATCTCTTGCAAACACTGCAGTAGCAACATCTACTTCCTTTTTAACTAAAGAATTAGCAGCATCAGACGTTATTTTATTCTTCTTTGCTAGTTCAGAAGCCATATCTTTTATTGCTTTAGTTGGGTTAGTCTTGACAAGAGATCCAGTAATACCTTTTAAACCAAGAGTATCTAGGACTGTCATAGCTATACCTGCACCAATAGCTAATGAAGCAGACTTATTCTCATCTGGCCCTTCCATCTCGTTCCATACCCCACCTGCAAACATCATTGCTGGTAGTGAATAAGATGCACCAAAGGTTACAGGTGCAGCTAGTTTGCCAGCCGCTGTGACTGCCATGTAAGGAAGGGACATAGCCAGTGTACTACCTAAGTACTCAAACAAAGATCCAACACTGTCAACATCTTTGTAGTTTTGTATAACACTACCATAGTCACCTAGCTTTCCACGTTGACTTTCAACTCCTAGCTCACCCCAAGTTTCTAGACCTTCAAGTCCAAGCTTTGAACCAAACATATCAGCCACACCAAAAGCATTTTCACCTACTCCTGTCCAACCTTTAATCCAACCATCCCTTAAGAACTGTTCTGATTCATTGTTTATAGTTACGCCAGACTTTCTACGTTGAACATCTCTTGTGAAGTAGTTATCTAATTCTTTTGATGCATCTTTACGAGACATACCTTGAGAGATAAAGTAATCAATGTAATCAGCACGTTCTTTTTCTGTCTCAAGTGTTTTCTTAAACCCTAAAGACTTAGCCCCTGCCTCTGCTTCTGCAGTCTTAACATCAAAAGCTGCTTGATCAAAAGCACTAGCCTCGGCATTGCCAGACATAACACGATTTTTCCTTTCAGCTCTTGCAAGATCACGTAGTATTACATCACCTTCACTACTGTATTTTGATATGTCAAATACACCAGCACCTAAAAGAGCAGTGTTAAAGCTTTCACCCTTATCATTAGTTAAATCAATTAATTCTCTGCCATACATGTCAGTTTTTATTGACCCATCAGGATTACGGAGAGGTTTAATATTAGTAAACCCCTCCTTATTAGCAAGACTTGAAATTATTTCAGTAGTTCTAGAACCACCTGCAGTTCCCTGTTTAAATTTACCATCAACTATTTTCTCAACTTCAGCAGCATTGTAACCACTGAGTCGATACCTTTTTGAACCATCTTTATTAGACAAAGTATCTGCATCAACAAAATAATTATCTGAACTACCTAGTTTATTAGGTTTCCACTCTATAGCTTCATCTAATAATCCCATACTAATCTCCTTTTAATTATGTATTAACTTATTTTACCAGCTTCTTTTAAAGCTGCGTAATCTTCTTGAGTTTGTTCTAACATGTATAACATATAACCACTCACACGATTACCATCAAGCGCACCTCTAATTATGTATGTGTCTCGGAGTTCCTTTGAGATACCACCATTTTCTTCAGTCAGTCTCCATGACTTTGTTAAATCACTCTCACGTAAGAATTGAGAGAATTCAATTAACCCACCTGAAGTTAAATCAGGGGCAACAGTGGACACCATGTCGTTCATATTTTCAGTCCACTCATTAACCTTAGAAGTTTCAACAAGAACATCTTTCTTACCATTGTTATACATAAAATCAGATGGATCTCCAGCCTTAATGGTTACCCATTGTTCATTTAGGTATCCTTCAATTTTACCCACCTTAACCTTATTGTTTATATCTACTAAAACTTTATCAAAGGCAGCTTTATATAGTCCGGGTAAT
>Ga0114915_1000998_pt1 | contig 12397 bp, 8 predicted proteins | sample MalvirAntarct_55_FD_87288 | JGI IMG/M metagenome (GOLD analysis project Ga0114915, IMG submission 87288) | Marine viral communities from the Global Malaspina Expedition - Malaspina viral metaG Antarct_55 | ecosystem: Environmental > Aquatic > Marine > Oceanic | place: South Georgia Island...
GGGTGGTTTGAATCCTTGGGGTGAAGATAATAGAGACGCTATAATGATTTTACCACCTATAGAACAATATCTAGTACAAAAAGAAAAAAGGTTATTTAAAGGTTTTGAATCTTATGATGACATACACAGATTTGTTTTTGATTTAGAGACCACATCCTTAAATCCAGAAGATGGAAGAATTTTCATGATTGGTATGAAGGATAATAGGGGTTTTGAAAAAGTAATAGAAATTGGGGACGATGATTTAGAAGAATCTGAGGCAATATATAAATTTTTTGAAACTATACAAGAGGTCCAACCAAGTATTGTGGGTGGGTACAACTCATCTAACTTTGATTGGAATTGGTTATTTAAGCGTGCAGAAATATTACAGATGGACACCAAGAAGTTTAAAACTTTAAATCCGAATGAAGGGTATAAATTTAAGGATAGTGTTTTAAAACTGGGAGCTGAAATTGAAGAATACCAACAAATAAAAATATGGGGGTGTAACTCCTTAGATATTGCTCACGCAGTAAGGCGTGCACAAACAATTAATTCAGAAATAAAGAGTTGGGGTTTAAAGTACATAACTAAGTTTACTAAGGGAGAAAAACCTAATCGGGTATATGTTGAGGGTGATAAGATAGCCTCAACCCATAGAGAGAATAAGGAGTTTTATTTGAATGTGGATAATGGAAAATATAAACCAGTTGGGTCTGAAGGTTTGTTTGATATAGATAAAAAGTTCCCTGATGTTTATAAAAAGGTTGGTGGAGCCAAAATAGTTGAACAATACCTAATGGATGACTTATGGGAGACCATGGAAGTGGATGAACAATTTAATCAAGGCTCGTTCTTATTAGCAAGTATGGTACCAACCTCATACGAAAGAGTATCTACTATGGGAACAGCTACACTTTGGAAAATGTTGATGTTGGCTTGGTCGTACCATAAAGGGTTAGCTGTACCACAGAAAGATAGTAAACGACCTTTTGTTGGTGGTCTATCTAGGCTAGTTAAAACCGGGTACTCAACAAACGTACTAAAACTAGATTTCAGTTCACTATACCCATCAATACAACTAGTACATAACGTTTTTCCAGAATGTGACATTACTGATGCTATGAAAGGAATGTTAAAATATTTTAGAGATACCAGAATTAGATATAAAAATTTAGCTTCTGAATATTATAGTAGTGATAAAAAGAAATCTGAGTCTTTTGGTAGAAAACAACTACCCATAAAGATATTCATTAATTCTATGTTTGGTTCTTTATCAGCTCCACAGGTATTTCCTTGGGGTGATATGGATATGGGGGAAAAGATAACTTGTACCGCTAGACAATACCTTAGACAAATGGTTAGGTTTTTTATGAAAAAAGGTTACGACCCTTTGGTTATGGATACAGACGGGGTTAACTTTTCATGTCCTTCAGATGTGGAAGAGAGGTCGTATGTTGGGTTGGGTGATAATGGATTGGTAACCAAAGATAAACAATACCAGGGTAGTGAAGCTGATGTTGCTGAATATAACGATTTATTTATGAGGGGTGAAATGGGTTTAGATACAGATGGGCAATGGCCTTCATGTATTAACATAGCGAGAAAAAATTACGCTTTATTAACGGTAGACGGCACAGTTAAATTAACCGGTAATTCCATTAAATCTAAAAAAATTCAGGGTTATCTAGAAACTTTTATAGATAAGGGTTTAAGGATGTTATTAGAGGGTAATGGTGCTGATTTTGTGGAGTACTATTATGAGTATCTACAGAAAATATATGATAGAGATATACTACTCGCGAAAATAGCTAATAAGTCTAGGATAAAACAAACAATCGAGTCCTATAAAAAAAGGTGCACAAAAAGAACTAAGTCTGGTAGTTTAATGGCTAGACAAGCACATATGGAGTTAGTCATAGCTAATAATGTACAGGTTTCTTTAGGTGATACCATTTACTATGTTAATAATGGTAAAGCTATGTCTCACGGTGATGTACAAAGAAAAAAGAAAAAAGATGGGACTGAAGAGATTGTTTTGAACTCGTACTTAATATCTGAAAATGATTTAGAGAATGGAATGAAGGGTGAATATAACGTACCAAGGTATATAAATACGTTTAATAAAAGAGTAGAACCGTTATTGGTTTGTTTCCAAAAAGAAGTTAGGGAGTCTTTGGTAAAAAAGAACCCAGAAGATAGAGAGTATTACACTAAAACTCAGTGTACGTTAATACACGGAGTACCAAGAAAAGACGGTGACCAAGATTCGTTAGAAGAAATACTTACGTTATCACCAGAAGAAAAAATATATTGGGAAAAAATGGAATTAAGTGAAGACTCTTTTATGGAAGATTTAGGAATCCTTAACACCGTCTGAACTGACAATTACCCAATTAGATAAGGCCTCCACAAAAACAAATTCAACACAACTATCACCAGATAAACTTAACGATTCCCACTTACCGTCTATCAATCCCGTATCTGGTAAAACCACTACATCAGATAAAGACTTTATTTTTATTTTTTTATCTTTTTGTGAGTTTAAAGTTATTGCACATTCTTTAGTTATTACCAATAAATATTCACCATCCGTAGTGTAATCAGAACTAATAACTTTAGTTTTTATGTCAGATTCTACTGTAGAATCATAATGTACTGGGGTTTCATTATATAAACCCTGTAATAAACTTAATAATGCTACAGAAATCATATTATATCGTATATTGTCAGGTCTACCCAAACTATCATAGACTACTAACTCACCGAAACCTAACTCTTCTAATTCCTCAGCTATAAGCCCAAACCCGTCACCACCAGTTTCTATATATTTAAAAAAGTAAGGTTTAAGGTCTAATAATTTCATATACCTATTTGACCCTATAGGTCTGAAACTATTTTTATATCGTCTAGAGGACGAAGAACCCCTAACAACATTACCAAACTCGTCTATTTGTAAATCTACGTTTCCACTAGTAACGGTATCTAATAATAAACCTAATCTATCTATTTGTAGGGTACTCGCACTTATTCCTGGATTTGAAGAACCCCCACTCAACGGAGGTGTTGGGGTTTTACCTATGGCTAACACTGCGGTATACCCTGTTACAGCAGAAAATGGTGTAATTGTTACGACAGAAGAAGCTGAGGTCGCGGAATATGGAGCTACCATAAAGGTATATCCGGTAGTTGAGGATTTGTAAATGCAACCACTACCACATTGTTCCACCCAATCCTTACACTTATACACCATAAATTCCCCACAACCAGTTAATCCAGCACCAACAGTACATTCTGAACCTATATTTACAGTCTGGTCAAATATGGATGAACCAGAAAAAGTGGCTGTCCCACCAGTTTGACTTAATTGTCTGTTATAATCTATTTTAGTATAAAAAGCCATGTTATATTACAAATATTGTACCGGGATTCATTGGTCTGTAACCCAGAGATTTATTTAAATTTTCCGCTTCAAGAGCTTTTCTTTCTAACATCTTGTCATTTCTCAACCTTTCCATCCTAGCCATCAACTCCTCGATTAATTTAGCTACTTCATCTTTAGATTCACTAAGTAAATCCGCGTATTCCATGGTTAATTCTGAATCTGGTGTTTTAAGGTTACCACTAAATTTACCTCTAACTCTACCTAACATCTCTTTTCCCTTCGCGAAAAAGTAACGTCTTACCCAGGATTGTGCTGGTGGGTTAAGTTCGGTATAAACCATCTCATCCATTGTAACATCACTAGGTAATAACACAATATCTTTATTTGCGTCCAAACAATCATCCCTATTTTCAGGACCGGAATCGTAATACCAATACCAAACACGGTGTTGGTGAGTCATTATATTCCCAAAGTCAAATCTACCTCCAGGAGTGTTATATAGGTGAACATATTTAGGTCCATGGATACCACCTGGTCCAGCGGTAACTCTATATGTCATTTCACCACCAATCATCCGATTCTTAAGGTTCCTATCTTGCATCCTCAATAAAACATCAAAAGCAGGCATTAGGAAATAAGAACCTTGTATACCCATTTGAGCCATCCCACCACCACCACCTAAACCCATACCACCACCCATACCACCAAACCCACCCAAAAAAGGGTCGATAAAGGATTCGTTAAGTTCAGCTCTGGAATACCACAGTAATTCATTAAGTTCTCTACCAGCAGGAATTTGATATATTTGTGTATTAGCACTAAGAGTAAGATAGTCTTGTTTTAGTTGGTATGGTCCACCAGCTTGTAAACCAACAATTTTAGAATAAGCATAAGTAAATGAGGTTTCAAAACTTAAGTCTCTAGTTAAGAAGGCACTTGTTAGGGATATAACGTCTAAGTCTTGCCCGTATAACGAAGACCATTGATTTTCTATTAACCAATCCTGCACATACTGACCATAGTCTAGTATTGCTAATTCTAACGCGGTATCCAACATTTCATCCGCAAGTTCCACACCACGTAATGGTGCACCTAACGTATGTCGTAGTTGGGTGAATAATTTTTCTCTTTTTGCTGGGTCTATTGTTGATGGCATAATATGTCCTTTCTATATAAATACTTGGAAGTTGGCATTAAAAAAGGTCCCGTAAGGACCTTTAATGATAATATGTGATTAAATAATTATTTTTGTTCTTTAATAACCCTCTCAACGATTCTTTTTAAAGTGCCCTCACTCATTTTAATAACCTTACCTTCTTTGACACCAGATAAAGCATTATACATTTCTCCATGACCTTCAGACTGTTCATTTTTCTTTTCTACCTCTTCTTCATCCTCTGTTTTTTTATCGTCCATATCCCCATCAACCATATCTTCATAAATATCCTCTATATTACGAGCTGCCGACTTAATCTTTTTTAAGTCCCTAAAACTTAAAGTGTCCTCACCAGTTGTATGGCCGACCAATAAAGACTTAAGCTTTTTTAAAGCCTGATAAGCTTTTTTTAATTCTGATTTAATATCACCTTTAGATTCCGTTAAGGTAGTTAACCGGGTTTTAAGTTGTTTCTTTGTAAGTTCCTTTTTATTCATGACAATTGTTTATTATAAATATAAGTAAAAGTAGGTTTCTACAGGTCATCAAGCATTTCACCCAAAATATCTTCTTCATTTATATTATCCCCCATAACCGTATCGATAACGGATTTCTTTTTGTTCACCAATTCGTAGATTGTTCTTTCTATCGTATTGTCGTAAATTGGGTATAAACAAGACACTTTTTTATCTTGCCCTATTCTAAATGCTCGGTCTTCACATTGTGACATGTCGGAAGGTACGAACGATAAGTCGTTGAATATTACCACTTCTGCTGCGGTTAATGTGATTCCAACCCCAGCTGCTTTTACGTTACCTATAAAAACCCTTATCTTATCATCGTTTTGAAAACGGTCTACACTTTCTTGTCGGTCCTCTTTTTTCATCGAACCATTAAGTATTACCGATTCTTTTTTATACTTCTCATGTAGTATCATTAAAGGTTCGGTAAAATTAGTAAAAACAATAACCTTTTTATCCTGTTGTAAACACTGGTCTATTAATTGTGTAGTCTCTTTAACTTTTTCTAAAGCAATTATCTGCCTAACCTTCATTAGTTTTGCTAGTTGTATAGATAAACCACTACCTCTATGTTGTCTTTTCCAGTCAAGATACTCACCCATCTCATCCTCATATGATTTAGATTTAAGTTCCATATGAATCGGTGTGATTATTTTATCTGGTAAGTCTAATACATCCTCCTTTAATCTCCTTAACACCCTATCGTTAGTTTTATCTCGTAACTCCTCTAAGTTAGTTGCCCCAAAGGTTAACCAAATCCTTCTATACCCTCTGAAGATTTGTTTACCATCACAATACCTCCTAACATAACTAATCCAATTATTAGCAACTCTTGACCCAACTAGTTTCAATAAGTTATAATAATTCATAGGCCTAGAAGTCATAGGGGTACCAGATAACAACCACAACCTGTCTATTTTTGATGTTAGGTTGTTAACCAATTTAGTTCTTTGTGCTTTACCGTTGGATACGTAATGAGCCTCATCGATAATAACCAAATCAAAGTGAGAGTCTAATATCTGGTTTTTTTTATTTGAATCCTTGGTCAGTGAATGGAAATTTTTTAATATATCGTAATTTATAATAACATATTCACCATTTTCCCATTTCTTACCCTCCACAATACCAACCTCACTATCACTATAGTTTTCTATCTCTCTTTTCCAGTTAACCTTTAAAGATGCTGGACATATAATTAATACTTTTTTTAATTTAAGACTAATACTGGCCATAATAGCAGAACTGGTTTTACCAAGACCCATATCGTCGGCTAATATATATTTCTTATTAGAAACTAATTTAATTATAGCTTCCTTTTGGTGTTCAAAAGGTGGTCTATGTGAAAAAACTGTAAAATCTACGTCTAAGTCCGGGTTTTCTCTAGGGATAATCTGGTTTTTAGGTACCCAAAAAGAATTAAGTGGGTTAGAATCTACTATTTTACCCCAAACATGGTAAGCTTTATCTGTCTCCGTTAAAAGTTTTTCCACCCATATAGATTTTGGTGGTTGTTGTAATAATTTAGTAGACATAAGTTCTTTGGCTAGGTAGTCGTCGATTTCCATCCACAACCTAACAACTTTAGGTTTTTCGTTATAGTGGTTATTAATATACTCTGATTGAGACCTATTTAACGACAAAGAACTACTATTAAGCATATTATTTTTGAGACCTATAATATAGTTATTGGCCCCAACATAATCAGCTAATAAATTCTTAGCTTTAATCTCTGTAGGAAATTTTTCCATAATTGAATATAATAAAAAGAAAAAAGAAAGACAAATTGTATTTATAATAAAAGGAAAACCCTATGGCAAATAAAAAAATACCAATTACTAGAATATCTAAATTTTTTAGTTCTGAAGATTTCCAGTTAGAACAAGACGTAGGTATGGAGTGGTTACATGGCGATATGCATTTTACTATGGTTTTATTTAGGGTGGATAAAAAATTGTCTGACGTTGATGATGTTTATGGGGAATCTGGTGTAGAAGAAATTAGATATAAACCACCGGTGGAGTTTAACGCTTATGTAAAAATAGACCCACCAAACAATAAAAGTTATGGTGGTGGACTAGTAAATCAGATGGAGCCAGGAAATATGACCTTAGGTGTTTATAACAAACATTTAGACGAATTAAGTGTGGATATAAGTTATGGTGACTATATAGGTTACCCGGAAACTGAAACTACGATGAGGTATTATGTGGTAGCAAATGATGGGAGGGTAACTTCAGACATCAAACACACCATAGGTGGGTATAAAGCTTTCTATAGAACTATAGTATGTTCTTGGGTTAGTGAAAATGAATTTAAAGGGATATAATGGGAATACCAAAAAAAATAAAAAAAACTTTAAATATAGACCCAGGACCTATACAGGGCCACTACCCAACGGGCTACAACGGAATAACCACACCAAGTAGGCGAGGTGAGTTAACGGACTTAATTACTGATGATGGAACTTATTTACCTAAATCAGTTTTACACGCTGACCTTGATGGGGGCATGTTGGGGTTTACCCAAAACCAACTAAAGACAGTAACTAACGGTAAAAAAGTTAATGTTATAGACCGAATTCTCACATTACAAAGGTGGGCAGAATTTTCACAAACATGGAAGTTTGCTAATGAGGATAAAAATGTTGAGTTACCGTTTATTGTCGTTGTTAGAAAACCTGACGTACAGTACGGAACCAACCCAGCTCTACAATATACCATACCAAATAGAAAACAATTTCATTACGCAAAGGTCCCTACTTGGGACGGTACTAGAAAGGGGTATGACGTATATACCATACCACAACCAGTACCAGTAGACATTGTGTACGACGTAAAGATAGTGTGTAACAGAATGAGAGAACTGAATAACTTCAACAGAGTTGTGATGCAAAAGTTTACGTCTAGACAAGCTTACACATTTGTAAAAGGTCATTACATACCTATAGTACTAAATTCTATTGGTGATGAAAGTCAGGTAGATACGGAGGAAAGGAGGTACTACCAACAAAACTACCAGTTCCAACTACAAGGATTTTTATTGGATGAGGAAGAGTTTGAGGTTAAACCAGCTATTAGTAGGAGTTTACTTATGTTTGGTACTGACGAAAAGGAAAGAAAAAAAGAAAAGAAGTACTTGGGTACACCAAACGCTAAAAAGGTAAATAATAAGTTGACCTTCGCAAAAGGTGTTTACGACATAACCATACCGTATAATTATAAAGTTAATGTTTCAGCTTTGAGACTTAAAAATGTTAGTGATTACAAATTTAAAATTAATGGTGTTATTATGAGTGAACCGGTTGAGGTTAATCCCGGGGACACCCTACAAGTCACTATCTCAAAACAAATTGCACCTGGGATGGCTACTTTAACATTAAAAGAAATACTAGTCGGTTAAGTCCTCACCATATATATCTCTAGTTACTTTACAATTTTCCTTTATTAAACGTTCTATAAACGCAAACATCTTTAACCCTTTTTTATCACAGTAGGCTTTAAGTTGGGTGTGTGAGTTAACACTTATCTTTAAATTTTTTATTTTTGGTTTTTTATCTGTGGTTGGCATTATAGGGTATATTTTTAATATAACTATGGTATAGTATGAAAAAAGTATGAAAATTTTCACACTAACCTTAAAATGTGACCATTTACTACCTAACTTTTGTCAATACTACATGTATTTATTATAAAGAAAATAAAATATCTTAAAAATTATAAAAAATGGCAGACGGTAATAAAATATTTGTTTCTCCTGGGGTATATACTTCAGAGAAAGATTTAACATTTGTAGCACAAAGTGTAGGTGTTACTACATTAGGGGTGGTTGGTGAAACTCTAAAGGGTCCAGCTTTTGAACCTATATACATACAATCGTATAGTGATTTTACGACTAGGTTTGGTGGGACATCCCCGATAACCTATGTGGATTCACAAATACCTAAATATGAATTAGGCTATATAGCTAAATCGTACCTAAGTCAATCAAATCAATTATTCGTAACCAGGGTGTTGGGGTTAAGTGGTTATGATGCGGGACCATCATGGAGTGTTACGACTATAGGTGAATTAGATGGTACCACCTTAGTAGATAGTAGTTCGGCTATCACCCAACAGATATTACCTTTCTTTATTCCTTTAACAGGAACAAATGGTACTATTGGGTCTAATTTTTCTATGAATCAAAGTTTACACAATGATTTCTTCAGACAACTCCCTGGAACTTTATCAAGTCATTTTTATACTGGAACGTACGTAAGTGGTCAAACAACCACAACAAACGTAAACACGCCATTTACAGTGAATAATGGTACTACACTACCTAATTTACAAACATCATTTATAAATTTCTTTAAAGGAGGGTATTCACCAACAACAGTATCATCAGGGTCAAGTTGTTATATAGCCGGTCCAGGATATAGTGCAGGCACGATTCTGAACTCATGGAGTTGCCCCCTAATATACCAATACGGTTGTATACCTTTTGGTGTTGAAAAAGTAGCGACAGCTTCTACAGTCTCATCATTTTCTGCTGAAACATCAGCACTAACAGTAAGTAATATACTATCCACCGATTGTGATGATTTTTCATCTTACAAAAATGATGCATGGTTTTATGGGTTATTCGATTCCCAAAAATCTGATGATTGTTGTTCGGGGACAACTTATAGTGGGGCATCTTACCAATTATGGTTAAGTGGGATGTGTAATGATGGAGCAGTTAATTACTCGTGTACTGGAGTTACAGGAACAACAACAGCTGGAACTGCAGTGTATTCTGGTCAAGTTGTTTTAGATTTGATTACATATACTAAGGTTCAACCATACGTTGATTATGATGGTATGGTAGTATTAACATTAAGGTCTAGGGGTCTTAGTACTAAGGCTTCGGGTGGGCCGGTATACGCTTTAACAGCAAATACAGCTAGTTTTGGTTGTGATGGTGATTACTCTAAAGTACTAAACAACCCATTCGCTTCATTTGGGATAAGTGCGACCACTACAGGTGGTAATGTATACACATTTAAAACTTCTATGGCTAATACTTCACAAGATTATGTATCTAAAGTATTTGGTAGAAGTCCATTTGATAAGAAAGAATCTGAGGTTCCTTTATTCGTTGAAGAGACTTATCCAGCACTTTTAACTGATGGTTGGAAAAAAGGTAAGATTAGGGGACTACAATGTTGTTTAAAATACTTACCTTCAGCAAGAAACCCAATTAACACAAATACAATAGCTTGGAACATGAGTGAGTGGACAACACCAGAAACACCATGGATTGTTTCCGAATTACAAGGTACTGATATATTCAGGTTATTTAAATTTGTCTCAATCTCTGACGGGACAGCAGCAAATAGAGAAATTAAACTGTCAATCATAAACCTTTCGTTTGAAAGGGGTGAGTTTGATGTTATAGTGAGAGATTTTTATGATACGGACGCGAACCCACAAGTTTTAGAAAAATACACTAGATGTAGTTTAGACCCATCTAAGGTGTCTTTTATAGGTAGAAAAATTGGTACGTCTACTGGTGAGTTTGAATTAAAATCTAAATACACTATGTTATACCTTAGTGAAGGTTTAACGGATGGGGTATTTGTAAATTCATTACCAGCTGGTTTTGAGGGGTATAGATTTAGAGGTTATGATTGTCCAATTAACCCACACATTGTTTATAAAACAAAATATTATAAAGCTGGTCAAACAGTTTATGACCCTCCTTTCGGTAGTGGTACGGTTAATAACGCTACTATAAGTGGTGGTGAAAAATTCAGTAAAGTTTATTTGGGTGTTTCTAATAGTACTGGGGCAGCTTATGACCCAGATTTCTTTAACTATAAAGGAAGACAAGTACCTAGTACGTTATGTACCGCCTCAGATGGTGGTAGATGGAATGTAATAACCACAGGTTTCCATATGGATTCTGGTGCTACTGTAGTCCTAGGTGGACAAGGAACTTATTTAGATTACTCAGGAAGTACATTAAATGGTAAGTCCGTATTCGATTGTGGGGTAGGTCAATTTAATCATGAACCAACACTAAGTACTGAACCATATAAACAACTTAGAAGTCGTAAATTTACAGTCGCTCCATATGGTGGATTTGACGGTTGGGATATCTACAGGAAGACAAGAACAAATTCTGATGACTACAGAATGGGTTTAAGTGGGTTCCTAGCTGGTGCATGTACAACTACAGAATTCCCGACAGCAATTGGAGCTGGTACGTTTAAAAAACTAAGTAGTTCAGAAGCTAACACAGATTATTTTGCTTACCTAAGAGGTATTAATACATTCAGTAATCCTGAAGCTGTGAACATTAACGTATTTACCACTCCAGGTATTGATTACGTAGATAATTTAGGTCTGGTAAACGAAGCTATAGATATGGTAGAAACTGATAGAGCTGATTCGTTATATGTGGTAACAACACCAGACTACAATATGTTTGTACCTAATACTACAAACCCATTAAACCAAATAACACCATCTGAAGCGGTAGACAATTTAGAAGACTCTTTAATAGACTCAAACTATACAGCTACCTACTATCCTTGGATGCAAATAAGAGATACGTCGAACAATAAACAAATATTTATCCCACCAACAGCTGAGGTAATGAGGAATATAGCTTTGACTGATAATATTGCGTTCCCATGGTTCGCTTCAGCTGGTTACACAAGAGGTATAGTAAACGCTGTAAAAGCTAGAAAGAAACTTACTTTAGACGAAAGGGATACTTTATATGTTGGAAGACTTAACCCTATTGCGACATTCAGTGATGTTGGACCAATTATTTGGGGAAATAAAACGTTACAAATTAGAGAGTCAGCACTAGATAGAATAAATGTTAGAAGATTATTATTACAAACTAGAAAATTAATTTCAGCTGTATCAATCAGACTATTATTTGAACAAAATGATGATGTAGTAAGACAACAATTCCTAGATTTAGTTAACCCAATCCTAGACTCTATTAGAAGAGATAGAGGATTAACTGACTTTAGAGTGGTACTTTCTAATGACCCTGAAGAAATAGATAGAAATGAAATGAACGGTAAAATTTACATTAAACCAACAAGAGCGTTAGAATATATATTCGTAGAGTTCTTGATAACACCTACTGGTGCGTCTTTTGAGGATGTGTAGTATTTATAATAAAAATTAATTATGAGATTTAATAAACAAACTGTCACAGAGAGTCTTAACCACCCTAAGTCGGGTAAGAAAGTCTTTACAGATGGTAAAAAACAAAGTGTGGTTCTTAGTGAACAGCAATTAGATAGATTACTTTTACAATTAAAAGAATCAAATGAAGAATCTATAACTAACACTATAAGATACGCTTATA
>Ga0114915_1000999_pt1 | contig 12396 bp, 13 predicted proteins | sample MalvirAntarct_55_FD_87288 | JGI IMG/M metagenome (GOLD analysis project Ga0114915, IMG submission 87288) | Marine viral communities from the Global Malaspina Expedition - Malaspina viral metaG Antarct_55 | ecosystem: Environmental > Aquatic > Marine > Oceanic | place: South Georgia Island...
GGGCGTTGATGTTGAGCGTCGCCCACGCCGCGTCGCCGTCGCGCATCACGGCGGCGACGTATACCCCGCAGTCGCGGCAGACCAGATACTCGGCGGTCTGCAGCCCGAACCGGTAGAAGCTGCACAGCGCCGCGTCCGCCACGGCGATGCGCAGCGCGCCCTCGGGGTCGGCGACGGTGCGCGCGCCGTGGGCGCGGCAGAACCCGCACTGGCAGGCGCGCGGCCGCAGGGCCTTGCGCTTGCGGCGGGTCTCGAAGACCACGGCGATGTTGCCGCAATGGCAGCCGCCGCCGTGGGTGCGCAGCCTGCCCTGGGCCGCGACCGGCATGCGCCCGGCCAGTGCGGCGAGGATCAGGCGCTTCTCGGGATCCTCGGCCCGCTTCCAGCGGCGGATTTCCGCCGGCGTGCGGGCGCAGCCGACGCAGAAGCCGCTGGTGCGGTCGATCTTGCAGACCCCGATGCACGGCGAGGCGATCTTCTTCTTCGTGCCCATGCGGTCCCGCCCCGGCCTATGCGGCCGTGCCGCCGACCGTCAGCTTGTCGATTCGCAGGGTCGGCTGGCCGACCCTGACCGGCACGCCCTGGCCTTCCTTGCCGCAGGTGCCGATGCCCTCGTCCATCTTCATGTCGTTGCCGATCATGTCGATGCGGGTGAGGGCGTCGGCGCCGTTGCCGATCAGGGTGGCGCCCTTAACCGGCGCGGTCACCTTGCCGTCCTCGATCAGGTAGGCCTCGGAGGCGGAGAACACGAACTTGCCGCTGGTGATGTCGACCTGGCCGCCGCCGAAATTGACGGCGTAGAGGCCGCGTTTCACCGAGGCGATGATCTCCGCCGGGTCGCGGTCGCCGCCCAGCATGTAGGTGTTGGTCATGCGCGGCATCGGGATGTGGGCATAGGACTGGCGGCGGCCGTTGCCGGTCGGGCGCATGCCCATCAGGCGGGCGTTCATCCGGTCCTGCATGAATCCCACCAAGCGCCCATCCTCGATCAGCACGGTGCGGTTGGAGGGGGTGCCTTCGTCGTCGACGCTGATCGAGCCGCGGCGATCGGGCAGGGTGCCGTCGTCGACCACGGTGACGCCCGGTGCCGCGATGCGCTCGCCGAAGAGGCCGGCGAAGGCCGACGTCTTCTTGCGGTTGAAGTCGCCTTCGAGCCCGTGCCCGATCGCCTCGTGCAGCATGACGCCGGGCCAGCCGGGGCCGAGCACCACGGGCATCTCGCCGGCCGGTGCCGCGACAGCATCGAGCTTCAGCAGCGCCTGTCGCAGCGCCTCGTCGACGGCATGGTGCCAGTGCGCGGGGTCGATATACATGTCGTAGCCGCGCCGGCCGCCGGCACCGTGCGAACCGCTCTCCATGCGGTCGCCGTCGGCGACGGTCACGGAAACGTTGACGCGCACCAGCGGCCGGATGTCGCCGACCCGGTGGCCGTCGGCCCGCATGATCTGCACCGCCTGCCATTCGCCGCCGAGCGACACCGACACCTGCCGGACGCGCGGATCGCGGCTGCGGGCGTAGGCGTCGATCTCCTCCAGCAGCTTCACCTTCTTCTCGAAGGCGACCTCCTGGAGGGGGTTCACGTCGGTATAGAGCGCCCGGTTCGTCGGCTGCGGCGGCTCGGCCAAGGTGCCGCCGTGGCCCGCATGCACGGCTTTCACGGTCTCCGCAGCGCGGCGAATCGCCTCCTCGCTGAGATCGGATGCGTGCGCGTAGCCCGCGGCTTCGCCGGCGACGGAGCGCAGGCCGAAGCCGCGGCTGACGTCGAAACTGGCGGAGCGCAGGCGACCGTCGTCGAACACCAGACTCTCGGAGGCGGCGTGCTCGAGGAAAAGCTCGCCGTCGTCTGCCCCGTCGAGCGCTTCGGCGACGATGCGCGTCACGCGGTCGCGGTCCAGCCCGGTATTGCCGAAGAAGATTTCGTCGGTCGCATTGATCCAGGTCATGTAACCCCCGTATCGGTCCAGGTGAGGCGACGCTCCAGACCCGCCGCGCGTTCGGCCCGCAACGCGGCGGACCGCCATGGTGCGGCGTCTGGTTCGGGCTTGGGCGCGCAACGGCTGCCTGTTATATAGGTGCCCGCCTCGCCTGGACTACCGTGAGAACGGCCGGGCGTCGGCGGGCCGGACGCGGCAAGACCGGACAATCGAGCGACATCAGGTCGCACGGATCGACCGGCCGGCTCGCGTATGTTGGAACGATCCGAGCCGCGGTGGCGAACCCGCGGCCCTGGAGATCAAAAGCGATCGAGAGGTACGCAGGGGATGATCCTACGGAAGTCGGATCGGTTGCGGACGGCCCTGATGACGGCGGCGATCGCCGCCATGGCCGGGCCGGCAGCAGCACAGCAGCCGCGGCCATGGGAATTGGGCCTGCAACCGGCGGCCACGCCGCAGATGGAACAGATCACCTCGTTCCATAACCTGTTGCTGTGGGTGATCACGCTGATCACGCTTTTCGTGCTCGGGCTGCTGATCTACGTGATGGTCCGCTTCAACGAGAAGCGGAACCCGGAGCCGACCAAGACCTCGCACAACATCGTGGTCGAAATCCTCTGGACCGTCGTACCGGTGGTGATCCTCGTCGCCATCGCGGTGCCGTCGTTCCGTCTGCTCTACTATCTCGACCGGACGGACGAGGCGGAACTCACGCTGAAGGCGATCGGGCGCCAGTGGTACTGGTCCTACGAGTACCCGGACAACGGCAACTTCACCTTCGACAGCCTCATGCTGGAGGACGGCCAGCGCCAGCCGGAGCAGCCGCGCCTGCTCGCGACGAACAACCCGATCGTGCTGCCGGTGGACACGAACATCCGCCTGCTGATCACGGCCTCGGACGTCCTGCATTCCTGGGCGGTGCCGTCGTTCGGCGTGAAGCTCGACGCTGTGCCGGGTCGCCTCAACGAGACCTGGGTGCGGATCAACCAGGAGGGCGTCTATTACGGCCAGTGCTCCGAACTCTGTGGCGTGAGGCACGCCTACATGCCGATCGAGGTGCACGCGGTATCGAAGGAGGCCTACGCGGCATGGGTGGCCGACGCCCAGCAGAGGTTCGCGAGGGCCGATTTGCCGGAACGGCGCGTCGCGTCGTCGGCCGGCGGGATGGACGCACGCTAGCAGGCGCGCCCGGTTGAGCCGGGCGCACGGTAAGCACACGGGGCTGCAGAGATGGCATACACCGCGCACGGGCACGACGCCCACGACGACCACGACCACAAGCCGGGCTTCTTCGTCCGCTGGTTCTTCTCGACGAACCACAAGGACATCGGCACGCTCTATCTCATCTTCTCGGTGATCGCCGGCCTGATCGGCGGGCTGTTCTCCGTGATCATGCGGATGGAGTTGCAGGAGCCGGGCGTCCAGTTCCTCGCCGATGGTGCCGGCGGCGCCGACGGGCAGCTGTGGAACGTGTTGATCACCGCGCACGGCCTCATCATGGTGTTCTTCGTGGTGATGCCGGCGCTGATCGGCGGCTTCGGAAACTGGTTCGTGCCGCTGATGATCGGCGCGCCGGACATGGCGTTCCCGCGCATGAACAACATCAGCTTCTGGCTGATCGTGCCGGCCTTCCTGCTGCTGCTCGCCTCGCCCTTCGTCGGCGATGGCGCCGGCACCGGCTGGACGATATACCCGCCGCTGTCTTCGGCGCTGGGCCATCCCGGGCCCGCGGTCGATATGGGCATCTTCGCGCTGCATCTGGCGGGCGCCTCGTCGATCCTCGGTGCGATCAATTTCATCACGACGATCATGAACATGCGCGCACCCGGCATGACGATGCACAAGATGCCGCTGTTCGTGTGGTCGATGCTGATCACCGCCTTCCTGCTGCTGCTGGCGGTCCCGGTACTCGGTGGCGCAATCACGATGCTGCTGACCGACCGCAACTTCGGCACGGCCTTCTTCTCGCCCGAAGGCGGCGGCGACCCGCTGCTGTTCCAGCATCTTTTCTGGTTCTTCGGCCACCCCGAAGTCTACATCATGATCCTGCCGGCCTTCGGCATCATCAGCCAGATCGTCTCGACCTTCTCGAAGAAGCCGGTGTTCGGCTACCTCGGCATGGCCTACGCCATGGTCGCGATCGGCTTCGTCGGCTTCGTCGTGTGGGCGCACCACATGTACACGGTGGGCCTCGACGTCGATACGCGGGCCTATTTCACCGCGGCGACCATGGTCATCGCCGTGCCGACCGGCGTGAAGATCTTCTCCTGGATCGCGACGATGTGGGGCGGCTCGATCCGCTTCGACACGCCGATGCTCTGGGCGATCGGCTTCATCTTCCTGTTCACCGTCGGTGGGGTCACTGGCGTCGTCCTGTCCAATGCCGGCATGGATCTGGCGCTGCACGACACCTACTACGTGGTCGCGCACTTCCACTACGTGCTGTCGCTGGGCGCGGTGTTCGGCATCTTCGCCGGCATCTACTACTGGATCGGCAAGATGAGCGGCCACCAGTATCCGGAGTTCTGGGGCAAGGTGCACTTCTGGGTGACCTTCATCGGCGTCAACCTGACGTTCTTCCCGCAGCACTTCCTGGGCCTGTCGGGCATGCCGCGCCGCTACATCGACTATCCGGACGCCTATGCCGGCTGGAACCTGGTCTCGTCGATCGGCTCCTACATCTCCTTCGCGGGCGCCCTGCTGTTCGTCGGCATCATGGTCTACACGTTCAGGGCCGGCCGCAAGGCGGAGCCGAATCCGTGGGGTGCCGGTGCGACGACGCTGGAATGGACCGTGGCCTCGCCGCCGCCGTTCCACACCTTCGACGAACTGCCGGTGATCAAGAGCGGATCGGCGCACTGAGGGGCGCTGGAGAGGACATCTTGGCGGACACGGGTACAAGAACTGTTGCGAAACAGCGGGCCGTCCTGACGGATGGCCCGCCGGTTTCGGCGATGCTGGCGCTGCTGAAGCCACGGGTGATGTCGCTCGTCGTCTTCACCGCGCTGACCGGCATGCTGCTGGCGCCAGGACATCTTCATCCGGTGCTGGCGGCCACGGCGATCCTGTGCATCGCGGTCGGTGCGGGCGCGTCCGGTGCCATCAACATGTGGTACGACCGCGACATCGACGCGGTCATGACGCGCACGCAATCGCGGCCGATCCCGGCGGGCCTCGTCGGTCCCGAGGAGGCGCTGGGCTTCGGCATCGTCCTCGCCGTCGCCTCGGTCACGGTGATGGGGCTCGCGGTCAACCATGTGGCCGCCGCGCTCCTGGCGCTGACGATCGGCTTCTACGTCTTCGTCTACACGATGTGGCTGAAGCGGCGCACGCCGCAGAACATCGTGATCGGCGGCGCCGCCGGCGCCTTCCCGCCGATGGTGGGCTGGGCGGCGGTCACCGGCGATGTCGGCATGGAATCGATCCTGCTCTTCGCGCTGATCTTCATGTGGACGCCGCCGCACTTCTGGGCGCTGGCGCTGTACCGCAGCGGCGACTATGCGCGCGCCGGCGTGCCGATGCTGCCTGTCGTCTCGGGCGACCGCGAGACGCGCCGCCAGATCCTGATCTACAGCCTGATCCTGGCGCCGCTCGGCGTCGCTCCCACGCTCGTCGGCCTCGCGGGCTGGCTCTATGGCGGCGTCGCGGCGCTGCTCGGCGCGATCTTCCTGCTCTGCGCGTGGCGCGTCTGGCGCGAGACCGGCGAGCGCGCGGCGCGCCAGCTGTTCCGCTACTCGATCCTGTATCTCTTCCTGCTCTTCGCGATGCTGCTCGTCGACGGCGCCGTCGGCCGGGGGATCTGAGATATGGCGGACGAGCGGAAGAAACCGGCACGGTCGGAGATGCACCGGGCCCGGCGCGGACGCAACCTGGCGCTGCTGGCCGTGCTGGTGGGTTTGGTCGTCTTGTTCTACTTCATCACGATCGCCAGGATGGGGAGTTGATATGAGCGCACCCGATCCCGGCAGGTCGATCGGCAGCCGCAATGCGCGCGTGGCGGTGCCGCTGGTCGCGATCGTCGCGGGCATGGGCATGATGGCCTATGCGTCCGTGCCGCTCTACCAACTCTTCTGCCAGGTGACTGGGTACGGCGGCACCACCCAGGTAGCCGCGGCGACCGACGGCAGGGTGCTCGACCGCGAGATGGTCATCCGTTTCAACGCCGACGTGAACCCCTCGCTGCCCTGGGCTTTCCGGCCCGAGCAGCACGAGGTTCACGTGAAGGTCGGCGAGCAGGGGCTCGCCTTCTACCGGGCGGAGAACCGGAGCAGCCGGCCGATCGTCGGCACCGCGGTCTATAATGTCACGCCGCAGAAGGCCGGGCTTTATTTCAGCAAGATCCAGTGCTTCTGCTTCACCGAGCAGCGCCTGGAGCCGGGCGAGGGGATCGACATGCCCGTCACGTTCTTCGTCGATCCGGCGATCGCGGACGACCGGAATCTGGATGATGTCGGCACCATAACATTGTCGTATACCTTCTACCCCGCCCCCGACGCCGACCAGCCGAAGCCTGATCGGCCCGGGGCGCGGACCGCCAGTGTCGCGGCCGGGAACGGCGGCGGCTGAGGCCAGCAATCAGCGAGCATGTGAGCCGGAGCAGACCGAAGATGGCAGACAGCCACGCCGCAGGGCATAGCGAACCCAAGCATCCCTTCCACCTCGTCGATCCGAGCCCATGGCCGCTGATGGGCGCCGTTTCCGGCGGCGTTTTCGCCACCGGCATGGTCATCTACATGCATGGCGGGACATGGCTGCTCGCCGCGCTCGGCGTGCTGATGATCGTCGCCACGATGTTCCTGTGGTGGCGCACCGTCTTGCGTGAGGCCTATGCGGGCCACCACAATCCGGTCGTCGCGATCGGTCTGCGCTACGGGATGGCGCTGTTCATCGCCTCCGAAGTGATGTTCTTCGCAGCGTTCTTCTGGGCCTTCTTCCACGCCGCGCTCTATCCGACCGACGCGGTCGGCGGCGTCTGGCCGCCCGAGGGGGTCGAGGTCTTCAACGCCTTCGACGTACCGTTCCTGAACACGCTGGTCCTGCTGCTGTCGGGCTGCACGGTGACCTGGGCACACCACGCGCTGCTCGAGGGGAACCGCAAGGGGCTGATCCAGGGGCTGGCCTGCACCGTGGCGCTCGGCTTGTTCTTTAGCAGCCTTCAGGCGCTGGAGTATTATGAGGCGACCTTCGGCTTCAAGGACGGCATCTATTCGTCGACCTTCTACATGGCTACCGGTTTCCACGGCTTCCACGTCATCGTCGGTACGATCTTCCTGGCCGTCTGCCTGTTCCGTGCGATGAAGGGCCACTTCACGCAGGAGCATCACTTCGGCTTCGAGGCAGCCGCATGGTACTGGCACTTCGTCGACGTCGTCTGGCTGTTCCTCTTCATCTTCGTCTACTGGTACTTCGGCGCTTGATCGGGACGGGGCAGAGCGAACAGGCCCCGCCGATCCTCCAGGCCGCACTGCGCTGCGCATGCCCGCGGTGCGGCCGGGGCCGTCTCTTCGACGGCTTCCTGACTGTGCGCGAACGCTGCGAGACGTGCGGCCTCGACCTCAGGCATCACGACACCGGTGACGGACCGGCGATGATCCTGATCTTCGTGCTGGGTGCGCTCGTGGTGCCCGCCGCACTGATCGTCGAGGTGAAGTACCAGCCGCCCTACTGGCTTCACGTGATCCTCTGGCTGCCGCTGATTCTCGGCCTCGTCGGCGGACTGATTCGGCCGCTGAAAGCCCTGTTCGTCGCCCTGCAATACCGGCATCGGTCGACCGCGGAACCCGGCGATACGGACTGATCGCGATGCGTTTTCGTCCGGGCTTCTTCCCCACGCTCTTCGTCCTGGTCTCCGTCCCGGTTCTCCTGGCGCTCGGCTTCTGGCAGTTGCAGCGCACCCAGTGGAAGGACGACCTGATCGCGCGTATCGAGGCACAGCTCTCGGCGCCACCGGTCACCGTGGCGTCCGCAGCCGCCCTGCCGCGCGACGAGTTCGTGCGCGTCCGCCTCGAAGGCCGCTTCCTGCCCGATACCCTGCTCTGGCTCGGCGGCCGTACCGACGCCGGCCGCGCCGGCTGGCACGTGGTGGCGCCGTTCCTGCTGTCCGACGGCGGCTGGGTGATCGTCGACCGCGGCTGGGTGCCCATGGCGGCGCGCGACCGCGACGGCAACGTACCGCCGGCCGTCGCCGGCCCGACCGAAGGGGCGATCGAGGGCGTCGTCCGCCTGCCGCCCGAAGGCAACTTCTTCACGCCGAACAACAATCCCGCCGGCAACGCCTGGTATCGTATCGACCCGCCCGCGATGGCCGCCGCCGCCGGCCTGCCGCCGGGGCAGGGCGTGGCCGACGCCTACGTCGCCGCGGCGCCCGCGGCCGGTGCGGCACCGCCGACGGCCGGCGCGCCGATCGCCTCCGGCGACCGCTTCGACCTGCCACGCAATCATTTCCAGTATGCGGTGACCTGGTTCGGGCTGGCCGTCACGCTGGTCGGGGTCTATCTGGCCTACGGGTTCCGGCGCGATCCGGAGCCGTTGCGCGACGACCGACGGGAGCAGCCATGAGCGCCGAGAGCTACGCCGAACTGGAACGCCGCTTCGCCCGCATGTCGAAGGTGGGCGGCGCGCTCGGCATGCTGCACTGGGACCAGTCGGTGATCATGCCGGCCGGCGGCGCCGAAGCGCGCGGCGAACAGCTCGCCACGCTGCGCCTGATCGTGCACGAGATGCAGACCGATCCCGCCGTCGGCGACCTGCTCGCCGCGGCGGAAGCCGCCGACGGCCTCGATCCGTGGCAGGCGGCGAACCTGCGCCTGATGCGCCGCCGCTACGACCATGCGACGGCCGTGCCCGGCCGCCTCGTCGAGGCGCTGTCGCGGGCGATCACCCGCTGCGAGACCGTCTGGCGCACCGCGCGTGCCGATTCGGATTTCCGCGCACTGCTGCCGCATCTGCGCGCGGTGCTCGACCTCACCCGCGAGGCGGCGGTCGCCAAGGGCGAGCGTCTGGGCCTGGCGCCCTACGACGCGCTGCTCGACGAGTTCGACCCCGGCCGTCCATCGGCCCGGATCGATGCGATCTTCGCGGACCTGGAAAGCTGGCTGCCCGACCTGCTGTCGCGCATCCTCGACCGCCAGGGGCCGGCACTGCTGCCGCCCGAAGGGCGCTTCCCGGTCGCGGCCCAGCGGGCGCTGGGCGAGCGCATGATGCGCGCCCTGGGATTCGACTTCGACCGCGGTCGCCTCGACGTCAGCCTGCATCCCTTCTCCGGCGGCGTGCCCGACGATTCGCGCATCACCACGCGCTACGACGAGGACGACTACGCCTCGGCGCTGATGGGCGTGCTGCACGAAACCGGTCACGCGCTCTATGAACAGGGCCTGCCCAAGGATTGGCGCTACCAGCCCGTCGGCCAGGACGGCGGCATGGCGGTACACGAGAGCCAGTCGCTGATCGTCGAGATGCAGGCCTGCCGCAGCCGGGAGTTCGCCGGCTTCGTGGCACCGCTCCTGCGCGAGGCCTTCGGCGTCGACGGCGAGGCGTGGACGCCGGACAATCTCTACCGCGCCAACATCCGCGTGGCGCCCGGCTTCATCCGCGTCGACGCCGACGAGGTGACCTATCCGGCGCACATCATCCTGCGCTACCGGCTGGAGCAGGCGCTGATCGGCGGCAGTCTCGACCTCGCCGACCTGCCCGAGGCGTGGGGCGACGGGATGGAGAAGCTGCTCGGCATCCGCCCGCCCGACGATCGCCGCGGCTGCCTCCAGGACATCCACTGGCCGGACGGCGCCTGGGGCTATTTCCCCAGCTACACCCTGGGCGCGATGGGGGCGGCACAGCTGTTCGAGGCGGCGCAGGCGGCACATCCCGGCCTGCGCGAGGCGATCGGCCACGGCGACTTCGCCCCGCTGGTCGATTGGCTGCGCGAGCACGTGCACGCCCGCGCGTCGTTCGACGGATCGGCCGACGCCCTGCTGGAGCACGCCACCGGCCGGCCGCTCGACCCGGCCTCGTTCCGCCGCCACCTGGAGCGGCGCTACCTCGCCTGACCGGCTCTTACAGCGGTCCGTACGACCGCTGCGGCACGCCGCGGAACAGCGAGACGTGGGTGTGGATCGCGCGCCACGGCGCGTCGACCGCGTCGCGCACCAGGATCGCCGTCGTCCGGCCCGGCCGCGCATAGGGCGTGCCGTTCTCCTCGAAGCCGGTCGACGTCCAGATCAGCATGCCGGTCGCCATCAGCCGGTCCGGCGAGACGGCGCTGCGCAGCGTGCCGGTGTCGTGGTGGAAGTCGGCGATGTTCGGCCAGATGCTGCGCCACTGCTCGGCCTCCAGCCGGTCCAGCCCCTCGACCATGTCCATCCAGGTGCCGAAGCCCAGGGCGGCCTCGTCGAAATAGGCGCGGGCGCCCGCAAAATCCTTTGCGGCGACGCACCCGCCCCAGTCGGCGAACCAGCGCCCGATGGTCTCGTGGTCCTCGCGCGGTGTGTCGAAGCCGAACATGCGTCGCTCCCCGTCCCGGTGGTGCCGGAGCGGGGAGCGTAGCATGGAAGGAAGGATGCCCGCCCCGGCGCGGTTTGCGGGGGAGTCAAATGCGCCGGGGCGGGTAGCCCTGCCGGAACCGTCGCCTCAGCGGCGGAACGGCATCCGGCGGAGCAGCTTGTCGGCGGTCTCCTTCTGCTCGTCGGACATGGAGTCGTAGAGCGGGGCGAGGGCGGTGCGGACTTCACGCGCGCTCTCGCCGGCGGCACTGGCCATCTGCTCCATGCGCTCCAGGCGCTCGACCGGGTTCAGCTTCGGGCGCTCCGGCCGCTCGGCCCGCGGGCCGCGCTCGGCACCCTCGGCCTTGGGTCCACGCTCGCCACGCTCTGCCCGGGGGCCGCGCTCGCCGCGGTCGGGACGCAGGGACTGCATGCGCTCGGCCGCCGAACGGATCGCCGCGTCGACCTTCTGCCACTGCGGTTCCTGGGCCTCGGTGATCTTCAACTCGGCCTTCAGGAAGGCGAGCGAGCCGTCGATGTGCCGCATCGAGAAGCCAGGGCCGAAGCCGCCCTTGTGGTAGCCGACCTTGTGATAGCCGTGGCCTTCACCTTTGTGCATGTGGTGATGGCCGGGACGGCCCCGCTCGCCGCGCGTGCCGTCGTGGTCGGCCGCGGCGAAGGCGAGCCCGCCGGCGCCGGCGAGGATGGTGCCGGCCAGTGCGGTGACCTGATAGATGCGCTTCATGGAGTCCTCCGTTCGTGATCCCCGGCGTCTGGCGCCGGTGTTGGGTTGGCATCGTGCCGGGTTGGTTTCCCGTGATGCCGACGATGCAGAAATTAGGGACCACGCGTTGCGGGGGCGTGTGCCGCGCGTACCGCTTCGTTTCGCGAACGGGCATTTTTGTTACCGCCCGTTGCGGGCGGCGCCGCCGAAACATTTCGTTACACAGCCGCGTCCAGCCGGCGCGCGAGCCCTGTATGATCGGTGCCATGGAAAACCAGCCGCAGATCCTCGTCGTCGACGACGACCGCGAAATACGCGACCTGCTGGCGCGCTTCCTGGTGCGCCACGGCTTCCGTGTCGAGACCGCCGCCGACGGCAAGGCGATGTGGGCCGTGCTGCGCGACCGGCGCATCGACCTCGTCGTGCTCGACCTGATGATGCCGGGCGACGACGGCCTGACCCTTTGCCGCGAACTGCGCGGCAAGTCCGACATGCCGGTGATCATGCTGACCGCGATGGGCGAGGACATCGACCGCATCATTGGGCTGGAGGTCGGCGCCGACGACTATGTGGCGAAGCCGTTCAACCCGCGCGAACTGCTGGCGCGCATCCGCGCCGTCATGCGGCGCGCGGGTGCCGCACCACGGTCGGGCGAGGGCGAGGCGCCGGCATCCGTCCTCTCCTTCGCCGGCTGGTCCCTCGATACGGGCGGTCGCATCCTGACCGGGCCGGACGGCCAGCCGGTGGAACTGACATCCGGGGAATTCGACCTGCTGCTGGCATTGGCCGAGCGACCGCAGCGCGTGCTCAGCCGCGAGCAGCTCCTCGACCTGACGCGCGGGCGCGAATCCTCGCCGTTCGACCGCAGCATCGACGTCCAGGTCAGCCGCCTGCGTCGCAAGATCGAACCCGACCCGGCGCGCCCGGAACTGATCAAGACCGTGCGCAGCGGCGGCTACATGTTCACCCCGACCGTGGAGCGCTGACCCCGTGCGCCTGCTGCCGCGCACGCTGGCCGGCCGCATCGGCCTGACGCTGATCGCCGGCGTCGTCCTGATTCTGGCGGTCACCGCCGGGCTGTCGCTGGGCGGCGCCTTCGGCGACCCGCCCCGGCGCGGCCCCTACCAGGCCCAGCAGCGCATCGCCAACGCGGCGCTGTTGGTCGCCGGCCTGCCGCCCGAGCTGCGGGCGAGCGGGGCGCGTGCCGTCGACCGGCCCTGGCTGCACGTCCGCTGGCTCGAGGGGCCGCCGCCGGCCGACC
>Ga0114915_1001001_pt1 | contig 12387 bp, 8 predicted proteins | sample MalvirAntarct_55_FD_87288 | JGI IMG/M metagenome (GOLD analysis project Ga0114915, IMG submission 87288) | Marine viral communities from the Global Malaspina Expedition - Malaspina viral metaG Antarct_55 | ecosystem: Environmental > Aquatic > Marine > Oceanic | place: South Georgia Island...
CAATTAAACATTAAATTTTATGACAAGATTATTTATTGCATTATCATTTTTAGTTACATTTTCGACCCTAACTGCTCAAGAAGACTTTAACGGTATGTGGGAATCTGAGGATTCGTCATACATAACAACTATAATAGCTAGTGAGTATGCTGTTCTTGATATTTACAATACTTCCTTTGAAGAACATCGAGTTATCCCTGAAGAAATTACCAGTCAAGGAAAATCAAAATTCACTACAACACTAAATAATCCTAACAATGGTTATTCAGTAAAAATCAAGTATGCCTTAAAAGATTCCAATACGATTGTATGCAGCTATTCTGGTGACACAAATGACAAATTTACATTAACTAGATTATATTAAAAAAATTGTTTCTTTCAGACAATTATAAGTAAGGTTATCATTAAATTGATAGCCTTTTTTATTATAAAATAATAGGTGTAATACAATACATATAATATTTTTTAATAAATTTCACTACTTTTGGTTTATAATCAATAATTAAAATAATGAAGAAACTTTTAATTATTTCAGGAATGATAGTATTTACATTTTCAATGAATGTATGATTTAAAGAATATGATAAAATTCAATTCCAAAAAGAATTAAATCAATCTGACTATTACAATGATTAAAATAAAAAATAAAAAATATCTATTTTTAACAATTAGTTTTTTCGTATTGTTTGGATGTACTCCCGAAGCCGAAGAAAGACCCCAAAGAGTAAATTGTGGTGAAATCGTTAGAATGTGGTCTCAACATTCTTCCTCACAAGAGGGTAATCCTTGTGCTGCTAACACTTCTTCTAGACGATTTGCTTTTATAGTTAGGAATGATATTACAGGTAATGAAAAACACTTTTGTATTAATATATCTGAATATGTAAGTTATAACCTTGGAAGTATCTATTGTGATTCTACTAATTTAGATGGTTGGTAAGAGTTAGGATAGATACTGTTGTGTGTACAAACTATAAAATTAACAAAAATGAATATTTTATTTATTAGAAACTGTATAATTAATCCCCGCTTGTTTATTACTATTATTTCTTTAATATTTCTTATTTCTTGCGAGCCAAATACCATTGATAAACAAATCAAAGAACTAGTTTCTACAACTGAAAAAAATGACATTATAGAAATTGCGTATTCCTTGGCAGACTCTTTGGATACTAAAGCTTCAGAGTTATTGATAGCAAAATACCCAATGAATAGTAGTGTTAAAGAAAAAATCAGATGGGGACTGCAAGGTATGATATTTAGATATTCTAGCACTAATGATTCTAGAATTGAAGAGTGTATATCTTACATTACCGATCCAAATCCTTTACATATCCTTAACAATGACAATAAATTAGATTTAATCACTTACGGTCTTAGTTTACCTGAAACAAATGACGAGTTTAAAGGTATACTCTCTAATTCTGCTTTAAAACATAACGAAACTGGAATGTTGAAATTAATTGAAAAATGGAAACAGAATAAAAATTCTGAGGCATTCCTTGATGCAATAAGAATTTTTGATGAAAAAGTTATATTGTATTTAAGTGAATTAATTACAGAAGATCAAGATGCCATTAATTTACTTGCAAGAATTGGAGAACCAGCAATACCTATGATGAAACGCAAAATGCGAAACAATAGCCAATCTATTAGATTTGCTGCTGGTGATGTATTAGTAAAAATGATTGAATACCACCCAGACGCATTAAGTAATTTAACTTCTTCTATTGATAAACAAGGAATTAAAACAATTGCTGAAAATTATATTTTTTACATTAGACTTGGTCAACCTGGTACCGAAAAGATTATTTTAAAAGCATTGCGCTATAATTTTTCATATACAATGTGTCTTGATTTACTCAATTGCGGCAGTAGTTATATTGAGGACGGTGCTGTTGAAATTGCACGAAATAATGGTTACTCAGTTACTTCAGGTATTGGATCGCATCCTGGACCTAGATGGGGGAGTAGCAATTAATTCTGTTACTAAAACTATGCAATGAAAATGATTGAATACTTCAATAAATTAATATAAAATTAAAAATGAAAAAAATAATTTTAAAGCAGAATATCACTTTTTTACTATTGGTACTTTCTTTTGGTTTTAACCTTTACACATACCAAAAGGTAAAAGAAGACAATGTAAGCGCTACAAAAGCTAAGGAGTATATGAACAAGGCGAAGTTGTATAAAGATCAAGCTAATAGTGCGCGGTCAGACGCGGAGGATTATAGTGACCAGGCAAATGGTGCTAGGTCAAGTGCAGAGGAATACATGTATGAGACTGAGAATTATATGATACAAGCCTCTAATTATTCGAGTTATGCTGAAGATTATATGTATCAATCAGAAAATTACATGAATCAAGCTGCAAATTACTCTAATTACTAATCATGAAAAAACTGATTTGTATATTTTCGATATTAGTACTCGTGAGTTGTTCTAGTGATAACATTAAAATAACAGAGATCAATTCAAATATTGGTATCAAATATTCAATAGAGATTTATTATTTAGCGATAAATGAAGCTGGGGAAATTGTTAAAAAAGAAACATTAAAGAGCAGTTATACTAATTACAACAGGGCGGGTTATAAAATGGATTCATACACTAATAAAGCTGATGGTAGTTTAGATTATAAAGCCATTTACAAATATGATGATAATGATAATAGAATTGAATTAGGTTATTACAGGTCTGATGGCAGTTTACGTTGGAATAACCGATATGTGTATGATAAGAGAGGTAATCAAATTAAACATTATGCTTACAAGTCTGATGCTAGTTTAGATTGGCAATACACCTATATATATGATGATAATGACAATAAAATCCAAAGGAATAAATATAATGGTGATTTTAGTTTAGAAATGAAATCTATATATAAATATGATGACCAAAACAATGAGATTGAAGCAAGCTTTTTTTTGCCTAATGGTAGTTTAGATTGGAAAAACATCTATGAGTATGATGATAAGGGAAATGAAATTGAGTTTAAAAAATACAATACAGATGGTAGTTTAGATTATAAGAGAACCTCTATGTATGACGATAATGGAAATGAAATTGAAATTAATGACTATAATTCTGATGGTAGCTTAGATGAGAAAACAATTAACAAATATGATGATAACGATAATAAAGTTGAATCTAGTTATTATAAAACTGATGGCAGTTTACCTTTTACAAATACATTTATTTATGATTATGATAAGAAAAAAAATTGGGTTAGCGAAACTATTTTAGCTGATGGCCGAATTATAATAATAGAAAAGCAAATAGAATATTACTAAAACTGCAATTTTATTAAATTGATTAACAAGATTGTTGATTTATTTTAAGATATTACATTATAAATTTTGAACAAACATTTTATAACAATGTTTTACTACTAATTATACATATATGAACCTAATAGCTAATTCAGGTATTCAATACTTTACATTTCCTCTAGAAATTAAGAATAATGATAATTTCAGGATGTATTTCCATGAATGGTTTGATGATACTTCTCAGCAAATAAAACTGGAAATTGCACATTATTTTTCTGATGAGGATATTTGGGTAAAAAAATATAACCTTACAAATCTTGGATATTCAATATTTCAGAATAATTTTAAGGTTACAGAAAGGTGGGGTAACATAAAGGATGATTTTTATGAAGATGGAAACCAACCCATACAACAAGACAATGGAGATAACCCTAGTTCTGAATGTTTTCAAGTTTCATTGAGTGGAATGAATTGGGATAAACTTGAAAACACATGGCTGCCATTACCTTTTTTCTTAGTTAATGGTAATAACTCTGAATTTGGTCCAACAAATTGGTGTCGTTGTAAACTGATTCCAAAAGAGTCTTCTGGTAATTCAAAAAAATATGATCTTTTATTGGCTTTTGACACAAGAGTCAATAATCAAGACATTACAGAGGAAGGTTTAAATGAAACTCCAGTATTTTCAAGTGATTTTGACAAATCAAAAGAGTATGCACTTTGTAACAATGAGTATAATCTAGTTGGATACTGCTCTGAGGCTAAAAGTTGTGGATGGGTTGATAAATACTTACTTAAGCATTTTCATAATATCGAAAACCTCAATGACTATAAGGGGCAAAATCCAAAATTAAAATACCTAGCTCAGTACATTACCTTCATTAAATATATACAACAGCTTAATGTTTTACCAAAAGTTACATTATACTCAAACCACAATGTAGTTTGTGGGGATGTTGATTTAGTTGTAGACATAGGAAATTCTCGCACCTGTGCTGTATTATTTGATAATGCTGATTTCACAAAAACAAGCCCACTTGAGTTACGAGATTTTACAAATCCAGTTTTAAACGGAGAAATAAATAAATCTTTAGAATCATTCGATATGCGCTTGGCATTTCGTGAAGCAGATTTTGGAGGCAGATTTGGAATTATAAACAGCAAACAATTTGTTTATCCTAGTATGATTCGTCTAGGTAAAGAAGCCAACAAACTTATTCATAAAGCAACAAACATGAATACCGGGGCCGAAAAAACAAGTACTTTTTCAAGTCCAAAACGTTTTTTATGGGATACTAAGCTTCAAAGGCAAGAATGGGAGTTTATTCAGCTTGAAGGTGAAATTTCTAAGCCTATATACATTGATGGTGTTTCTGAGTATTTAAATTCAGATGGTTCTGTCAACTCAGACGGTAATGGTGGTATTGTAATGCACTATTCTCGCAAAGCTTTAATGACTTTAGCATTTCTTGAAATCTTAGCACAAGCAAAAATTCAAATTAATAGTTATGAGCAACGCTCTCATTGGGGTAATGAGTCTATGCCCAGGAAAATTGGTCGTGTCACTGTTACATGTCCCACATCAATGTCTCGCGTTGAACAAATAGCGCTTCGTAAATGTGCTGAAGATGCTGGAATTATTCTAAATCTTTTTTTCAATGAAACAAATAATGATTCTATTGATGCTAGTATAAAAGTTGTCCCAGCATCGAAAAATCTTATGAAAACTGAAGACAGAAAAGAATGGATTTACGATGAAGCTACTGCTGCACAATTTGTTTTTCTTTATGCAGAGATTGGCGAAAGATACATGAAAAATGCAAAAGATTATTTCGATTTTTATGGAAAGGTAAGATCAGACATAGAAAACGATAACAAAAAAACCTTAACTATTGGTTCTCTTGATATTGGTGCTGGAACTACAGATGTAATGATTGCAAGTTACAAATATGAGGACAATGCTGATCAATGTGTCTTAACACCCATCCCACTTTTTTGGGAGAGTTTTTATAAAGCGGGTGACGATTTGCTAAAAGAACTTATTCATCAACTAGTAGTTGAAGGCAGATATTCGCCAATTGAGAAAAAAATGAAAACATTAGGTATTTTACCAGATGTTATCATTGAAAAAAACAATGATTTTTTTGGCGGTAATACTGGTATGTCATTCCGAAACAAACAATTACGTTCAGACTTTAATTTACAGGTTTCGGTTGTTATTGCTTCACATTTTTTAGAATTAGTAAAACAAAATCAATTAGAAAGTAAAATTTTATCATTCATTGATATTTTTAGCAAAAATCTACCAACTAAAACGGTGCTTAATCATTTTAAACAACATTTTGGTTTTGAATTAGAAATATTACAATGGCAATATGAACGAAAAGTTGTTTCAGCAATCATCGAAAAAACTTTTGATTCACTAATAGGTAAGATATCATCACTATTTTCTTATTATTCCTGTGACATTGTACTTTTATCTGGAAGACCAACCTCTTTGAAGCCTCTTACAGACTTATTTCTAAAATATTATGCAATTTCTCCAAACCGCTTAAAATCAATGAATGATTATAGAGTTGGTCATTGGTATCCTCAGGACAAACGTCACAAATTTATCGATGGGAATGGAAAATTCAAAAACCCAAAGTCTATTATTACAACAGGCGCTATGATTGCAAATATTGCAGGTAACGGAGGTATGAATGGATTCTCATTAAATTTGGAAGAATTAAAACAAAAACTGTTGCCTAACACAAATTTCTTTGGTAAACTCAACGAACAATTTGAGTATTATGAAACTATTATTTCTCCTGAGAATAATCGTAAAACAATAGAAATATCCTCCTTACCTTTTAGAATTGGTGTCCGGCAGCTGGATATTGCCTCTTATCCTTCTAGACCTTTCTATAATTTTGATTTTAATGATTTTAAACTTGAGGATCGAATCAAAGGCAGATTAAGTGATGAGCATGATATAAATTCTGTTCAAAGAGCTGTTACCTTAGAAAAAGAAAAGATAAAAAGCAGAATGCCTCTGAAGGTTACTATTTCTCGAGATTTAAGTCAAGACATAGAATTTTTATATTTTGAAGACGTAATAGATAAAAACGGAGAAAGTATAAACTCCAATTTTTTCACATTACAGGTTCAAAGCATGAGCGAGGTAGAAAACTTTTGGCTTGACTCAGGTATTTTCTCAACGAATATTAATAACACAACTAATTAAAGCCAAAGGATTATGAACTTGGAAGAAAAAATTCTATCTCAACTTCAATTAATAAAGAAGTCTAATTCTTGGATTAATAATTCTTTAATTGGAGAAAAGCAGAAGTTAGCCTATCGTAATATAGTTGACTGTAGACGAAAGTTAAATAAAAAGAAATTTGCTTTAGAAGGAAACCCAGCCGCTGCAATGTATGGAGAAAGCCAGGCTGGAAAATCTTATCTAGTGAGTGCCTTATTATCTGAAAATTATAAACCTTTTATGATTTATGATGGTAACGGGAATACATATGATTTCAAAAATGAAGTAAATCCTAGAGGTAATGAAATGGAGTCAACCTCTGTTGTTACGAGGTTTTCTACAAAATATAATTGGATAAATAAAGAGTATCCTGTCATCGCTAAATTACTTTCGCCAACAGATTTGATTTTAGTGCTCTGTGAGGCATATTATAATAACTTAAAAGTAAATAAATCTTTAAGTTTTGAAGAACTTAAAGAAAAGATAGATTCATTTGAGGCTACATACAAAAACAGAAAAGAATGCCAGGAATTAATAATTGAAGACGATATACTAAATATTGAAGATTATTTTAATGAGAATTTCTCAAACTTAGTTTATAACAATATAAAAGATGCTCATTTTTTCGAGAAAATATCATTATTGGTCACCAGAATACCTTACCATGAATGGAAGGACGTTTTTTCTTTGTTTTGGAATTTTAACCCCCAACTAACCAGATTGTTTGATGACTTAATCAATCAATACAAACAATTAAAATTTACTGACACTGTTTATTTGCCAATAGAGGCTGTGTTGAGAACTAAAGGAACAATATTAGATGTTAGTCGTTTGGATGAAATATATGATTCTTTTAAAGGTCAAGAAACTCAATACACAAATACCTGTTCTGTTTTATTTATAGATAAAACAGGTGTTGAAGCAACAACTGTGTTTTCAAAACCTCATTTGTGTGGATTAATAGCTGAGTTAATTTTTGTATTGCCCGACTCTATAAAAAAGCAAAAGCCGTTTCTTGATAAAACAGATTTATTAGATTTTCCAGGACTTCGCCGTACTGAGAACACAAATGAGAATGATATTACAGATCTCTCCTTAACGACATTACTCAGGAGGGGTAGGGTAGATTATCTGTTTAATAAGTACTCAAGTTATGAACGTATTAATACCTTGTTGTTCTGTCAAAAGCATTCTCAATCTGGACAAAGTATTATGCCGGAGAAGTTGAATCTCTGGATAGGGAACATGATAGGAGAAACAGCCTCAGAGAGAGAGAGATTTAAATCACCTATTGCTCCTTTATTTGTTATTTCAACTTGGTTTAATAAAGATTTACAATTTGATTTTAATAATGATAAAATAAATTCAATCCAATCATTAAATGAAAGATGGAATCAAAGATTTTCAAAAACACTTAAAAATGAAATTTTTAAATCAGACACTTATTCTTGGCTAACTCAATGGACTATATCTGATCCTAATTTCCAAAATATATTTCTTTTAAGAGATTTTGATCAATCTTCAGAAACTAATAGTCAGATTTTTAAAGGATACAATGATTATAAAGAAGAAAAAGAAGAAATTTTACCTGATAGTTATACAACCTTTCGCAGTGACCTGAAAAAATCTTTTGTGGAATATGATTTTGTAAAAAAACATTTTGAAGAACCTGATAAATCATGGGATAGTGCGGCATCTATGAACCAAGATGGAACAAAGTTAATAATAGAAAAACTTACTATTGCTGCAGAGAACATTAATTCAGCTAGAGTTGAAAAAATTGCTAATGAGTTAGAAGGAATTGCATCCACCATTCATAAAGAACTTCTCAAACACTTCCATAGTAATGACAAAGACAAGGAACTTCAAAAAGCAAAATCTATAGCTGGTGACATACAGTTCAAGTTAGACACTGCCTTTAGGGCTGATGGAATTAAGCTTTATGGTCAATTAATGAAAGAACTAATGATTAATGAAGGTTTAGTTCTTCAACTTTATCGCAATAAAATTGATGACATAGAGCATAGGGCAGTTGTTGATTTAGATATTTATAGTACTTATAGGCAAAATGTTCCAGTTGAGGAAGGAGACACTGTTGAAAGTTATTTTGATCGGCTTTGTATTCATTATGAAAAGATTACAGATGAACAAAAACAGTTGTTTAGATTAGAATTAGAATCTAAAGACATAGATTTAGAAGGGCTTATTGATCAAAATTCTGACTTAATTAAAAATAATTCACTTCAGTTAGCAGAATTGTTACTCGAATATTGGCTTACAAATGCTGATTTGAATGATAAAAAAACAATTCAGCAAATTCTTGGTTTTGACGGTTCGTCTGCACTAGAAGATCTATTAGACATGTTTCAGAAAATGTTCAAAAAGATAGGTCTTGCCAAAAAAATTGCCGAAAAAATACGACGTTATACAGATGGAAACAACAAAACAGGCATGCCTTATGAGATCATAGCAGATATAAGTGCGGAGCTTTTAAATAAATGTATTAACAGTGTAGGTCTTGATTATTTTAATGAATCTGAAATTTCAGATTTACACATTGCAAATGAAAATAACAACCTAGGATTAGAATTAGAACAACATAATAACCCTACTGTTCAATCTGTTTCACAACTTTTTGAAAAAATAGATGATTGGAACAACATTATTCAATCTCAACCAGAGCAAATGAAATCATTACCTAGTTACCGTAACTATTTATTATGGCGAAACAACCTTAAAGTTGGATTTGTATCTGTATGTGATATTCCAAACTATGATATTGAAGCAAATGAAAAATTAGATGCTATCATTAAGGAATTCAAAGCCATAAACTAATAAAGAAATTATGATTATTGGTAAAAGAAAATTAATTAGCACAGACTTAAAATATTTTAAGTCAATACAGGGTATTAGCGGTAGACCTTTGTTTGATCGCTTTAAATTGGTAGAATCTAATATTATAAAAAAATATATTGATATAGAATATCAGGATTTCTTATCATTTCCTGTAATGCAATCAGATGATGTTAATAAAATTTCTTTTTACGGTAAAATAGAGGCACAAGAGCCTCAAGTTTTATCCAATCTTGAGAATGAAGATTTGGACACGTATATTACAATTAAAGAAAAAACCCTTTCACACTATAAGTCAGTAATTAATACCCTCAAAAATGAGGATAAAACGGATGAATCAAATTTTCTTGAACGTGCTATTAAATTCATAGACAATCGTTTTATTTACTGTTATGATGGTATTGTGATATTAGGAGTATGGGGGATGGAATTCCGCGAAAATCCGAATAAAGATATAACGCAGATTTGTATTGGCTTACCTGAAAAAATAATTAAACTGGTTGAAGAGCCAACAGAAGAGCCAACAGAAGAGCCAACAGAAGAGCTTATAGAAGAGCCTATAGCACCACCTTTACCTGAACCTTGGTACAAACGCTTTTTGAATTGGCTTAAGATGTTATTTGTCGGTAAAGGATGCTTTAGATTATTATTGTGGTTGTTGTCTATTTTGTTTTTTCTATTGTTGTTTTTCTGGCTGTTTCGTAGTTGTGGTGGTCATTATACCGGCGGTGGTGATGCCTTAACTGAGAATGACTCCATATGGCTTAATAAAGACCCCCGAGTGGGTGATGATGGTGGTATTTATGATCCTCATAACCCATACACCCCAGTACCAACTCTTCCAGAGTATCTAGATGTCCTGCCTCCTGAGCAAGGGGTGTTACCTCCAGTTGGCGATAATCTAGAGATTAATCCGGAATCTCCAGCAATTATTGGTAATAGATTAAATATTTTAATGGAAAATGATGATAAATCTATCATGGATTTTGCTAAAGAATTTAAATTAAAATATCCTGATGAGACCTATAAAGTAGTTTATTATGATAATGTAGTGAAGCGATTACAAATTGAAATACCTTCTGAAATGAGGGAACAATTAAAAAAAGAAATCCCAGATATATTTAAACCCGATTACAAACTATTTGTTTTTGATGAAACGTTGTTTGAAAGTGAATCTCTCCAGAGTGATCCTGCCCTTTCAGAAACTGATAAAAATTGGTATTTAAAAAGTATAAATGCCTTTGAAGCTTGGGATATTAGTCGTGGATCTGAAAAAGTTACTATTGCAATAGTTGATAATGGATTTAATCTACAACATCCAGAACTCAAGAGTAAGGTTGTGCAACCGTATAATGTATGGAAACACTCTGATGAAATATTTCCGCAGGAAATAGACCATGGTACTCATGTTGCAGGAATAGCACTTGCTATTGCTGATAACGATCAAGGTACTAGTGGGATTGCTCCTAATTGTAAGTTTATGCCCATACAAGTAGCCAATGACCAAGCTGTGATGACAACCACTTCTGTGTTGGATGGTATCTTGTATGCACTTTATCAAGGTGCAGATGTTATCAATGTTTCATTAGGAATGAAGTATGAGGGTATTTCACAAATATCTGAGAATAAACAAAGGGATTTGATAAATAATCATTTCAAGGAGGAAGAGCGTATTTGGCATGAGGTAATGAGAATCGCTGATGCTCATAATTCCACTATCGTTGTGGCTGCAGGGAATGACAATGTATTAACTGGTATTGAGGCATTACAACGCCCTGAATCATTTATTACAGTCTCTGCTACTGATAAAAGTAATAATGAGATACAAAAAGCTAATTTTAGTAATTATGGAACGTATACTAACATATCAGCACCTGGAGTAGGTATTTACAGCACTGTTGGCTCTAATGGTTATCAGAAGATGGACGGCACTAGTATGGCAGCTCCAATTATTTCTGGGGCGGTTGCATTAATCAAAAGTCTCAATGGTTCAATTACCACAAGTGAAATTATATGTATTTTAGAAAATACGGGTACACCCACACAGGGCATTATAGGTAATTTGATACAAATAGACAAGGCCTTACAAAAAGTAAACTCACCTACTGCTGAAGATTGTATACCAACACCTAAAAGTGGTGATGTACAAATATTGTTAAGATGGAACAACTACAATGATCTAGACCTTTACTGTGAAGATCCAAATGGTGAAATTGTATATTTTAAAAATAAAAAAGTTTCAAGCGGAGGACAACTAGATATAGATATGAATCGAGGCTATCCGGACAGTAAAAACCCTATCGAAAATATTTATTGGCCAACAAATGGGGCGCCAAACGGGACTTATAAAGTAGGTTTAATTTATTATGCCAAACATGAACCAAATATAAATCAAACATCTTACAACATTAAAGTTAAATATAATGGTCAAGTAGAGACATATGATGGGGTAATTAGTAAAGAAAATAAAACTGTTAAATTCATTACTACTTTTACAATTGGAACCGGAAATGATGACAACAACTCTAACAATACAAACAATAAGGAAAATGAACTTCTAAGAAAAAAAAATGCTGCTGAGTTACTATTAGAAAAAATCAATAGAGAATTAAAAGAAATAAAAAATAATAATTAATAAACATGAAACAATCAAATTTTACTTTGGGCTTTATAATTACGCTTTTGTCATCACTTTCTTTTGGCTTTATTTGCTTTTTAGGCGTCATTTTTTTCACCCTTGGGAATATAAATGAAAGCATTATAACAGGCTTAACTATATCAATTTTATTATGCGGAACCTCTCTAGGGTCATCAAAGTTAAAACAAACTAATAAAAATTTTAAAACTTGTTTTGTTTGGGAAATAATTCTATTGATCATGTTTACTGGGTTAACTATTTTTTTTGCCTATACTATTTTCCCTCATTATTTTGTAGTAAACAAACAATCGGTTAAAATCCAAAATAAACTAAATGCAAGTATAAGTAAATCTAAGAATATCTTTATTGAATATGAG
>Ga0114915_1001003_pt1 | contig 12382 bp, 12 predicted proteins | sample MalvirAntarct_55_FD_87288 | JGI IMG/M metagenome (GOLD analysis project Ga0114915, IMG submission 87288) | Marine viral communities from the Global Malaspina Expedition - Malaspina viral metaG Antarct_55 | ecosystem: Environmental > Aquatic > Marine > Oceanic | place: South Georgia Island...
GCCGAGGGGCGGGCCCTGGGGCGGCGGGCGCAGGTCGAGCGGCCGCGGCGCGACCGTCGCGACCGCCGCGGGGACCGCGAGGAAGGCGGCGGCGACCAGCGACGGGACGTCGAACGCCTTGGCGAAGGCGGTGCCGAACGGGCAGTCCTTGGCGAAGGCCGCGTCGGCCGGGTCGTGCCCGCCGTCCGGGTCGATGGGCTTGCCGTCGGCGTCGACCGTCACGGCAGTCGGCCCCTGCGCCGTACACAGGACGATCTGGAAGCCGCCCTGCTTCAGCAGGTCGAGGTCCGGCATGAAGCCGACCGGCAGCAGGGCACGCAGCGCGAACAGGAGCAGCGTCAGGCGTGCCAGCCTGCGCCAATCCGTGTCTCTCGCGATGATGCGCCCCCCGATCATGGCGGCGAGTGTCGCGGGTCGCGCGGCGCGTGTCGAGGTGCGCTGCCTGCGGCGTGCTGCCGCTCACTCGCCGCGGCGCGCACAGCGGGGTAGCGTTATGTCCACAACGACGCACGAATGGGGGGACGCTATGATACTTCCGCGCGTCCAGGGCGTGTTCGTCCTGGTCAACACGATGCTGCCGCCGCTGGTGGTGCTCGCGATCGGCTGGACGGCCGTGGCCTTCGGCGGGCGGGTCGACGCGGGCTGGCAGGAGACGCGCGGCGCGCTGGTGTCGATCGCCGCCCGCGCCGGGGATTCCGCGCAGCGCGTGGCCGATGTGGCGGAGCGCAGCCAGGCGCAGATGAACCGCGCGATGGCGCGCTTCGAGGTGGTGGGCGCGGGCCTGTCGCGTGCCGCGTCGGAGGTGCGCAAGCCGGTAGACGCCGTGGCGGCGCTGAGCGTGCCGACCTTCGCGATGAAGATGTCCGACCTCTACATCGATCCGCCGGGCCCCATCCCGCGCTTCAAGGCCGGACCGTTCAAGCCGGAGATCACCCCGGGCAGCTTCGCGTTCGGCGAGATGATCGCCAAGCCGTTCCGCGTGATCTTCGACGCGCTCTCGAGCCTGTCGGCGCCGTTCGACGATCTGGCCAAGGTGGCGCAGGAACTGGAGAAGCTGAACGCGCTGCAGCCCGAATTCGCGGCCCTTCAAACCGAAATCGGCCTCGTCGCGCGCAATGCGGTCGCCTTCTTCGGCGCGGCGTCGGACGCCGTCGGCTGGTTCGCCTGGGGACTGGTCGGCCTGCTGATCTGGGGCGCGCTTTGCTATCCGTTCTGGGCCATCGGGCGGTTGCAGCGCGGCTGGGCGCTGCTGATGCGGGGGCGGTTGCCGGGGTGACCCGCCGCGTTGGGCGCCGAGCGGTGCCGTGCTACGGCCGGTACGCCCGATCGAGCGTCGACAAAACGAGATCGGCTGTGGCGGGCAGTGCGTCGATCCGGTCGGGACGCGCGAGCCGCCAGATCGGAACTTCCCGGGCGAGGCTGCCGAGACGCGCCAGGAGGTCGCCGCGGTCGGGAGAGCCGGGCAGCCATTCGCAGTGGAGCATCAGCGCGGCGAGGGCTGCCGCCGGCGGGATCCGTTCCGCACGGGTAGCTTCGGCGGTGCGACCGCGTGGTTCGAGGAGAAATATCCCAGCGAGCGGCAGCGGCATCCGGCTTTCGCCGGGCGCGGCGACGTCGGTCAGTCTGTATTTCTGTTCCTCCGGGTCGGCTCTGAGCCACAGTGGCGGCCATGCCGCAGGGTCGATTCGGAGGCCTTCGAGTGTCGGTGCCTCGGCCAGGATCTCGTGGTGGCCGGGCCAGACCTGCCACACGTTCGCAACAGGCTCGGGGCGGACGATGTCGTCTGCGAGGGGCGCGGCGCCCGCCTGCATCAGGGCGATCGCGAGCGAGGACTTGCCGGCGCCGCTCGGGCCAAGGATGGCAAACGCACCGGCATTGCAACGCGACAGGTTGCCATGCAGCAGCAACGCGCCGAGCCTTCCAAGGATGGATCGGATCGCGATACGCGTGAGAAAGATCCAGCGACTCGCCGCCATGCATGATTCGGTATCGGAGATGGTGAGACGCCGCGCCTCCGCGTCGAGTATCAGGCTGCAGCCCCGCCGATAGCCGGCCGATGCGCGATCGAGGATGTCGATCTGCCATCCACCCGGCGTCGCCGCAGCGCGTTGCCAGGCCACCACGGGAAGCGCCTCATCGAGCGGCGCGAGCCGGTCCCGATACGTGTGCGACAGCCTCAGGGTGTGGGGCAGGCAATCGGCGTCCGACACCGCCGCAGGCGCAGATACCGGGGGGGAGCAGGCCGGCCGGAGCCTAAGACCGTAAGCCGCGATCTCCGACGTCGGAACGTGCGACATGCATTTCCGTGAGGGTCGCTGTCGTCCGTCCATATCGTCCGACAAAGGACGCGCATCAGCGGGAGGGGAGCAGGCCGTCATTCGGCTTTTTCTATAGCGCAGATTGGGTTATTGGAAGGTTGGATTTATGATCCCATCGGAGGCATGAAGATGACAGTCCGCGAGCGCCCACCCGAGGGCGAGCAGAAGGTGGAATATCGGCCGCCCATGCTCGTGGATTATGGTCTTCTGGCCAAGGAAGCCGCCAATGGGGGGGCTGGTAGCGGCACGTTCGATGGCAACAGCTACTCCTGAGGCAGGTGTCGGGCGGGACCGCTCGAGCTAACGATGGCGCCGCGATCGTCTGCCGGATCATCATAGGTGGTGGAGTGTCGGATGCGTCCCTCGTGGCAGGGTCCCGACAGGAAGTACGCGGCGCCGCAAGCCTTCTGCATCTGAGGACGGGGGCCGACCTCAATTCGGCAGTCGCGGGGTGCGTGCACTTGATGTCGGGTCTGCCGCGGCTGGCGGCAGAGATCGACCTCAGGCCGCCGGCCGAGCTGCTGGCGCTTCATCAGTATGTGCGGCGGTCGGAGGCCGGGACTCTGCTGCCGGATGCGGGATCTGCGCGGCGTCCCGCCGATGTACTCGTGGATCTGTGGCGGATGGATGGCTCGGCCTTGGGGCTTTGGGCCGAGACCTGCTTTCTCGAGACGGACCTCGCCTCGAACGGGACACCCGGCGGAACGAGCGTTTTTTTCCGCGGGAGTGCCGACGCCGGCCGGCACCATGCCGAAGCAATCGACTCCGCTGTGCGCTACACCCTCGGCCATGCGGTCGCAGACCGCGCCGCGATGTCGATCGGTGCCATCGGATCATGTTTGCCACCCCGCGCCGAGATCGGATCTCTGGGTCTGATGTCGGGCCGCGGTGGGTCGGTGCGCCTGAATGTCACCGGCTTGTCGCTGGGTGCGCTGACCGGTTTCGCGTACGCATCCGACCTGCAGGGTTTTCCCGAGGATGGCGCAGCGCTATTCGACCTGCTGGTCGAGACGGCCGACAAGGTCACGCTGGCGCTCGACCTGTACATGCCGGCCGGATCGCCGCCCCTGCTCCGCCTCTCGGGGTTCGAGTGCTTCATCGAGGAGGCGTTCGAGACCGACAGCCGCTGGGACCGGCTCGCGGCGATCGCCCGCGGGCGTTGCGAGGCCGACGCGGCTGCAGTGGAACGGGTGCTTGCATCCCCGTGCCGTATCCTGCCCGGCGATCCCGCGGTGCAGTGGCCGGATGCATGGCTGCTGGATGCACTAATGGCGCCGCCGGGGCGGGTGCCGTCGGCGCGGGTCTGGATATCGCATTTCAAGTTCATGCCGGCGACTGCCGGGGGTGGCTGGCGCACCAAGGCCTACGTGGCGGCGGAGCGCGTGCCCTTGGCCGCTCCGGCGCCTCTTCCGTCCTGGCCGTCCTCGACGCCGGCCCGTGATGTGCTCGTGGAGGCGCGCGACGCGGGCGTGCGTTTCCTGCTGCGCCGTCAGGACCAGGCGGGTCTCTGGCGCGACTTCGTGTCGCCGCTGGGTGCCGGCGACGAATGGCCGAGTGCGGTGATCGCGTACTGCCTCGTGGGCACCGGCCCGGACGGCCATGCGGCGGCCATGCGCGCGCAGGCGGCGCTGCGCCGCCGGCAGCGGCCATCGGGCGGCTGGGGCTTCAATGCCTGGACGCCGCAGGATGCCGACAGCACCGCCTGGTACCTCCACCTCTCGCGGGCACTCGGTCTGAGCGGTGGAGCGTCCGAAGATGCGGCCCGCGCCTTCGTGGCGCGGCATGTGTCCCCGGACGGCGGGGTCGCGACCTATGCGGCCGAGACGCCCATTCGCTTCGATGGAAGTCTGGAAGGTTGCGACGACAGCGGTTTCCGGGCGTCCCACGGCTGCGTCTCCGCGGCGGCGGCGGCGCTCGTCGGGGAACCCACGCGGGCGTTCGTGACGCGGTTCCAGGCGGCGGACGGCAGCCTGCCGGGCTACTGGTGGGACGAGCCCACCTATCCGACGGCGCTGGCCCTCGTTCTCGCCGAGGGCGCGCCGGCGATCGATGCGGCGCGTGGTGCGGCCTGGCTATCGGACCTGCCGAACGAAGGGATGCAGCCCTTCGCGGCGGCCTGGCGGCTGGCGGGCATCGCCGCAAGCGGACAGGCCGCGCACGCTGCGGCCGGAAAGCTGGCGGGGCTCCTCGTCGCATCACAGCGCCAGGACGGCGGCTGGCGCGGAGGCGCCTGCATGCGGACGCCGGATCCCTGGGTCGTCGCACCCGCGCCGGGGGAAGGGCGCATCGACCTCGACGTGCGCGGCCTGTTCACGACGGCAGGGGCGGTTCTCGCCCTCGACCTGCTGATCGGGGCCTGTGGATTATGAGTCTGCAGTCGGCGATGGCCTTCATCGCGGCCTGCCGGAATGGTGGGGTCGATCTCGCCGCGGTGGCCGCGGGAGACCCCGTAGCCGTCCGTCCGGCGCTCTTCGCCCGCGCGCGGACGTCGGGCTACGATTTTTCCCGGACCGAGTTCGAACGGGCGCTGCGGCTGGACATCCTGGCGCGGCTGGCGCCGGCGCATCGCCCCGCGTCCGACAGGGCGGGGCGGTGACAGGTCAGCCCCGGGACATCGAACCGTCGATGCTGATCAGGCGGCGCTCGAGGAGGCTGTCGAGCAGGCTGTCCAGGTCGGCCTTCGCCTGCGCCGCGGGCACGTCGTAGCGGGCGAGGATTGCAGCGAGAGCGTCGTCGGCGCTGGCGCCGCGCACGATCGCCTCCCACGCCTCGATGCCGGCGCCGCGCAGGCCGAAGAAGCGCTCGGTGTGCGGGTCGATGGCGATGACCTCGTCGTCGACGCGGGTCCAGACGATGCCTTCCGCAACCCTTATGGCAGTTCCCTCTGACATCGTTCCGCCTCGATCGATTGCCGTGACCCACATCGGGTCACCGGCGATGCCCTCCGGTCACGTTCCGGATTGCGGGGGGCAAGCCGGGGCCGAGCCCGGGACTCGCAGCCGGTCCCGCAACTGCCGCATCGGCGATCCCGGACGGGTGTCCAATACCCTTTCGGCGGATGCGCGGAAAGCCTCGAACATCGCGAGGTGCTCCTCGACGTTGTCGGGGGTCACCACGGTCCCGAGCGCCGGGCCGTCCGGCCGTTCCAGATCGGCGAGGATTCGTTCACCCAGCATGGGCGAGAAGTGGAGCGCATCGTACCACCAGACGATCGGCGTCTCGCGCACCGCGTCCGCGTCCGTGGCATCCGGCGATGGGATTCCCTCGTCGAGACGCATCTGCGGCACGTTGAAGTCGACGAAGCGCAGCAGCGGCCCGGCGTTCAATGCAGCCAGGGAGGAGACGACGCGGCGTAGCCACTCCTCGTAATGTCGGCCGACGCCGACCCGGTCGTAGATATCCATCATCATCAGGTGCTGTGGCAACTGGACGACAGAGAGACGCACGCCGGCCACCTGTGCCCGGCGCGCCAGGACGATCAGTTGATCGTACATGGACTGACCGTCCCGATCGAAGCCGAAGCGTCTGCCCTGGCAGTATTCGTGGGCGAAGTTCGTCGCGATCGTGCCGCTGGCCCGGGCGAAGAGCGGCCAGCCCGTATCGTAGGCCCGCGTGAAAATCGAGGGCGCAGCGCCGGGATTGAGGCGGCCGTAGTCGGGCGACAGGCGCCATCCCGCGACCCGCAGCGCGTCGACGAGGGCAGCCGGCGGGACGGACAGCTTCGTCAGATCGTAGAGGATGCGCGGAAGCGAATCGGATGGAAGGACGATGCGGCGCCAGGCGGGTCTCAATCCCAGATCCGCGAAGTGCGTCGGGTCGATCGACACGACCACGTCGCGGGGATTGCCGGCGGCCAGGGCCTTGTCCAGGTAGAAACTGTGGTCGTCGAGGGACTGGAAGGGGTTGGATGCCTTGTAGGCGCGGGTCGGGGCCTCGCGCGTCGCCGTCACCGGCAGCCCCCACTGCATGTTCGATGCGCCCAGGAACAGTCGTTCGGCTGCGACGAGGTCGGGGGAGCGGGCATGCACGCGCGCCCCGTCCTCCAGCCAGGGGAAGGTGGCGGGATTGCTCCACAGCAGCTTCGCCGTGCCCCAGACGCCATATGGGTCGACGGCGACGGACAGCAGCGGCGCCATGCCGACGGTCGCCGCCGCAGCGACGAGGAGAGCGGCGAGAAAGCGGCCGGACCTGGTCATCGGTGCCCTGTCCTCAGAACACGAAGTAGACGAAGGGCGCCGAACGGCCGAGCGACAGCAGGATTCCGGCACCGAGCAGTGCACCGGCGAGCATCGCCCAGGGCAGCGTCAGGCGGAACTCGATCGGCGACCGGTACAGCGGGATGCGCGGATCGAGGATGAACGGACGGTAGCGCCGAAAGAGCTCCGCCGTGTTCGGCAGAAAGAAGCCGCCGATGCAGATGGCGACCAGCCCGGCGATATGCGGGCCGTCCGGCAGCGGCCCCGCCAGGAGGGGGCCGCCGGGCCAGATCGCCAGGGCGAGGGCCTCCACGCTGCGCATGCTCTCGGCGCGGAAGGCGCCCGAACTGGCCGCCAGGCAGGTGAAGGTCAGTACCTGCCGCCACATCCGGGGCCAGCCGGCCGGCGGCCGCCGCGTGCCGTAACCGCGCCCGGCGAGGAGCCTGTTGACCGACACGAAGCCGACATGCAGCGCGCCGAACAGGACGAACGTCCAGTTCGCGCCGTGCCAGATGCCGATCAGCAGGAAGGTCGGGACGAGCGGTACCAGGTCCGCCGCCAGCACGCGCCAGCTGCCGCCGGTGCTGCGGCGCGCGTCGGTGCCGAGGACCCGCGCGACCCATGTCGCGATCGGCTTGTGCAGATGGCCGGCGAAGAAACGCGTCAGCGTCATGTGCCAGCGGCGCCAGAACTCGGCCATGGTGGTCGCGCGGAACGGCGACATGAAGTTGACCGGCAGCACGATGCCGAACAGCCGGGCGAGGCCGGTCGCCATGTCGGAGTAGCCCGAGAAGTCGAGCGCCAGCCCGGTGATGAAGCCGAAGCAGGCGATCCAGCCCTGGACGAAGCCGATCGTCTCTCCCCGCTCGGCGGCTGCATAGATCGGGTCGATCATGCCGAGGATGGGGTCGGCGAGGAAAACCTTCTTGCCGAGGCCGAGTGCGAAGATCGCCGCCCCGACGGCGAGGTCGGTGCGGCGGAACGCCAGGAAGCGCTTCAACTTCGTCTGCGGCTGGAACTCCTGCCAACGGACGATCGGGCCGATCACGAGTTGCGGGAAGAAGGCGATGAAGAGGGCGTAGTCGCGAAAGCGGGTCCGACGGTCGCCTTCGCCGCAGCCGTCCCGGCGCGGCGGGATCAGCAGGTAGCCGATCTGCTGAAAGGTGAAGAAGGAGAGCGCCAGCGGCACCGGCGGCATGTCGATGTGCGCCGACGGCGCCACCGCCCCCAGGTCGATCAGGATGTCGACGGCGAAGCCGCGATACTTGAACCAGGCGAGGGCCGCGAGGTTGAGGACGACGCCCAGCGCCTGCCGTGCGGTATGGCGGGCGCCTTCGCGATCGATGTGCTCGCGGATCTGCCAGTTCACGAGGATCGACAGTGCCAGGAGCGGAGTGTGTTCCGGAATCCAGCTGGCATAGAAGACGAGCGACAGGAGGATCAGGACGACCCGCGCGGCGTCCGACCCGCGCCGCATCGCCATCGCGACCAGGGCGAGCGTCGCTGGGAGGAAGGCCGCCAGGAAATAGAACGACTGGAACAGCATCGCTGATCGGCCTTCGGGATCCTCGGATCCGGGATCGGGGTGCTTACGCGACCACGCCATGCCGCGCAATAGCCGGAAGACTGTCGTATTGTTCGGCTGCGCCGCTGCGGGACCGGGTTGGTTTCGGAGCGCGGCAAAAGGACGAGCCGATGATCCCCTGGAAGGTCCTGACCCTGGACAGGAAGGCGTTCTCCGCGAGCATGGAAGACGCCTCCGCCGCACAGCTAGCGGACTATGGAGATACCGACTTCCTGGCGAGCGAGGACGGCGCGGATTTCGTCGCCTGGAGCAGTGCCGCGGCCCGGGCCGTACTCGACGACCCGGGCCTCGCGAACGCGCACGACCTGCATACCGCGCAGGAGTCCCGCCTGCCCGCAGCGCCGCAGGCCGCAGCGTTGATGGCGGAGATCGGCCGTTCCGTGCCGTTGTTTCTGTCGGGCGCCGCCCATGCGCATTTCCGCAGGCTGACGGTCGAGCGCTACAGGGCCTATGCCGCCGACATGAAAGCCCATGCCGCACCCTGCGTCGCCGCGCTGGTGACGGATCTCGACCGGTCGCGGCCCGCCGCCGATCGGCGGTGGCTCATCAACACCCATTGCAACCGCATCTTCGTGGAGGCGGCGGGGCTGAACGAGACGGACATGCCGCTGGTCCTGGCGTTGCGTGACCAGATGATGACCGTAGATGGCCGGCTGCGCCTCAGGAGCGGTCTCCATCTCCAGATGAGCATCGTCGCGCTCTTCGGCCACATGCGGCGGCGGCGATCGGGCGGCGGGACCCGGGCGGGCAGCGTCCTGGAAGCCGTTCATGTGACCGACGCGCCGGACGACGAGGACGCCATGACGCTGTCGCAGGGCGTTCTGCTGTTCAGTGCGTTGAACGCACTCGTGCCGGAGGCGCTGCTCCTGATCGACGACCGCCTGCACGCGGAGCGCGAGATGTGGCCGGTCCTGGCTGCAGCACCGGCGCGCATGGCGCATTTCGTCGACGAGGCGCTCCGGGTGGCATTCCGGTCTTCGGCGGTGGTCGCGCGGCGCGTGCCGGAGGCGCGCGCGGTGGCCGGATGTCCGTTCGCGGCCGGCACCCGGATCATCGTGAACCTGGCCGCGGCGAGCGTCGACCGGCGCGTCATGGATGCCGGCACGGGGTTCCGGCCGGGGCCGCAATCCACCCATCACCTGATGTTCGGCGCCCGACGCCGCCATTGTCTCGGCCGCTGGTTCGTCGCTTGGCTCGGCCGGCGGTTCGTGGCGGAGCGCTTGCGGCAGGCCGGGGTGGCGGGCGCCGACGCCGGATTGTAAACGCCACCGCAGCGCACCATTTATCCGTACTCCTACGACATCCGAATTCTGTTCGCGCCGTGCGATGCCAGTCCGCGTTGCGCGTCGGCATGGGGGCTGCGTCGCCGTCGTGCGGCGTGCGGACGTGGAGGGCTTGGCCGTGCCGATTCTCGCTGTCCACCATGTGACCACCTACCGCTATCGCAAGCCGGTGGGGTTCGGCGAGCACCGGATCATGTTCCGGCCGCGCGAGGGCCACGACCAGAAGCTGATCGAGACCAGCCTGAAGATCACGCCGGAGCCGAGCGACCTGCGCTGGCTGCATGACGTCTTCGGCAACAGCGTCGGCGTGGTGCGCTTCGACAAGCGGGCCAAGGAACTGCGGTTCGACAGCCGGGTCGTGCTCGACCACACGCCGACCAACGCGCTCGACTTCCCGATCGAATCCTACGCCGAGACCTATCCCTTCTCGTACGACATCGAGGACCTGCCCGACCTGGCGCGCTCGATCGAGCGGCAGTATCCGGATCCCGACCACGAGGTGGAGCGCTGGGTGCGGCGGTTCGTGCGGCCGGGCGGGCCGAACGGCACGCGCGAACTGCTCGCCACGCTGACCCACGCGGTGCGCCAGAGCTTCGACTATGTGCCGCGCACCGAGCGCGGCGTGCAGGAGCCGACGCGGACGCTGCGCCTGGGCAGCGGAACCTGTCGGGACTTCGCGGTCTTCATGATCGAGGCGCTGCGCTCGCTCGGCCTCGCGGCGCGTTTCGTGTCCGGGTACATCTACGTACCGCAGAAGAGCGGCAGCCTGGGTGGTGGTGCGACCCATGCATGGCTGCGGGTCTATGTGCCGGGGGCGGGCTGGGTGGAACTCGACCCGACCAACGGCATCATCGGCAACCGCGACCTGATCCGCGTCGGGATCGCACGGGACCACCGCCACGTGCTGCCGCTGCACGGCACCTGGAGCGGCGGCCCGGGCGACAGCCTGGGGATGAGCGTCGAGGTCGCCGTGACGGCGAGCGGCCCGAGCGCCTGAATTAGCCCTTAGGGGCCACTGCACCATTCGTTTCGAGGAGACCAGTATGCGTATCAGTGCCGGCTGCCGGATCGCCTACGACTGCCTGCAACCGACGCCGATGCTGCTGATGGTCAGCCCGCACCCGTCGCGCGAGGCGGACCTGATCGGCGCACACGAGGTGCAGTTCGACCCGCCGATCCCGTGGCACCATTACACGGACAGCTTCGGCAATGTCTGCACGCGGATCGTGGCGCCGCCCGGCCGTCTGACCCTCACGACGCGGCTGCTCGCCGAGGATTCGGGCGAGGTCGACGCGGTCGTGCCGGACGCCTTCCAGCATGCCGTCGAGGACCTGCCCGACGAGATCCTGGTCTACCTGCTGGGCAGCCGCTACTGCGACACCGACACGCTGTCAGACATCGCCTGGGCGCTGTTCGGGCAGGGGCCGACCGGCTGGGGCCGGGTGCAGGCGATCTGCGACTATGTGCACAACCGGATCCGGTTCGACTACCAGACGGCACGGCCGACGCGCACCGCGCAGGAAGCCTATGCCGAGCGCCAGGGCGTCTGCCGCGATTATGCGCACCTGGCGATCGCCTTCTGCCGCTGCCTGAACATTCCGGCGCGCTACTGCACCGGCTTCCTGGGCGACATGGGGGCGCCGCCGCCCTATGGGCCGATGGATTTCGCCGCTTGGTTCGAGGTCTATCTGGGCGGGGCGTGGCACGTGTTCGACGCGCGCAACAACGTGCCGCGCATCGGCCGCATCCTGATGGCGCGCGGCCGCGACGCCACCGACGTCGCCATCGTGACGACGTTCGGACCCTGCACGCTCGCCGACTTCGCCGTTTTCACCGACGCCGTCGAGGACTAAGGAGAGGGCGAGGGGCAGCGGAGCGGGGGGAACGGACGATGGAAGCGAACGACGCGGCGTCGCCGCCGGCGGTGACGGTGGTCAACGAGGCCGGCACCGCGCCGGTCGTGCTGGTCTGCGAGCACGCCTCGAACCACATTCCCGCCGCCTATGCCGGGCTGGGGTTGGCGCCGGAGCATCTGACCCGGCACATCGCCTGGGACATCGGTGCCGCGGCGCTGGCGCGGCGCCTGTCGGCGCTGCTCGACGCGCCGCTGTTCCTCGCCGGCTATTCGCGGCTGCTGATCGACTGCAACCGGCCGGCCGGCGTGCCGTCGAGCATCCCGGTGCGTAGCGAGGACACCGACATTCCGGGTAATCGCGACCTGACGCGGGAGGAGGTCGCGCGCCGCACCGCGCTCTGCTTCACGCCGTTCCAGGACGCGATCGCGCGCCATCTCGACGGCCGCGCCGCGGCGAGGCGCGAGACGGCGGTCGTCGGCATCCACACGTTCACGCCGGTCTATCTGGGCGTGGCGCGGCGGTGGCATGCCGGGGTGCTGCATCCCGGGGCGATGACCGGGGTGACCGACGCGCTGGCGCAGCGGGTGCTCGACGGGCTGCGCGGCGACCCGGACCTGGTGGTCGGCGACAACGAGCCCTACGCCGTCGGCCCGACCTCGGACTACACGGTGCCGGTGCACGGCCTCGCCCGCGGCATCCCGGCCGCCCTGATCGAGGTGCGCAACGACCTGCTCGGCGACGAGCCCCAGGTCGAGACGTGGGCGCGGCGGCTAGCCGGGATCCTGGCGGGCTAGGCGCGCCGCGGCCTCAGGCGGCCCGCATCGCGGCGAGGAAGCGCTCGACCTGACCCTGCAGGGCCTCGGACTGGCGCGACAGGTCCTCGGACGCCGACAGCACTTGGCCGGCCGCGGCCTCGGTCTCGCCCGCCGCATCGGTGACCTGCACGATGTTGCTGGAGACCTCCTGGGTGCCGCCGGCGGCCTGCTGGACGTTGCGGGCGATCTCCTGGGTCGCGGCCGTCTGTTCCTCGACCGCCGAGGCGATGGTCGCGGTGATGCCGTTCATCTGCTCGATGATCCCGCCGATGCCGCGGATGGCGGCCGCCGCATCGTTCGAGACGCCCTGCATCGCGGAGATCTGTGCC
>Ga0114915_1001004_pt1 | contig 12380 bp, 12 predicted proteins | sample MalvirAntarct_55_FD_87288 | JGI IMG/M metagenome (GOLD analysis project Ga0114915, IMG submission 87288) | Marine viral communities from the Global Malaspina Expedition - Malaspina viral metaG Antarct_55 | ecosystem: Environmental > Aquatic > Marine > Oceanic | place: South Georgia Island...
AGTTAAAAACTTTTTGTACACTTAAATAATACTTTATATTATAAAAATAAATGATTATTTTTACATCAATAAAAAACTAACATAATGAAAAAAATAGTAATAACAGGTGGTTTGGGGTATATTGGCACCGAACTATGTAAACTTTATTCTGGGGAAGCTAGATTTAAAGAAATAACAGTGATTGATAACAGATTTATTTCTGAAAGAGTTAAACAACTTAGAGAATGGGGGATAAACTTTATCCAAACTTCGATACTGGATGAAGTAGTTTTAAGTAGAGAACTAGGGGATGCGGACACTATAATACATTTAGCTGGTATTACTGATGTTGCCTATGTTAAAACACAATCTAATAAAGAACACGATAACCAGGTAAAACAGATAGGTATAGACGGAACAAAAAATGTTATAAAATACGCTAATAAAAATGCTAAAATTATATTTCCTTCAACCCATGTTGTGTACGAAGGTTTTAATGAAACAAAAACTGATATACCAGAATCAGAACCAACTTGTCCAGTATTAACTTACGCAAAAGGAAAATCACAGTCAGAAAAAGATTTATATGATTCTAACCTTAATTATGTTGTATTAAGATTGGCCTCTGTTTATGGTTATTCAACAGACACTATGAGAATGGGTATTATGCCAAATCTATTTTCTAAAATAGCCTCTCAGAATGGCACTATAAGTTTATTTTCTGGTGGTATACAATTAAAAAGTTTAGTTCCTTTGATGGATGTTTCTAGGTGTATGAAGTTTATGGCGGAAAATGAAGAGATTAATAGAGAAACTTTTCACTTATCTAAAGAAACTATAACCGTTAGAGGGGTTGCTGAACTATGTAAAAAAATTAACCCTAAATTAACACTTATCGATACTGATGACGAAATACCAAATTTGGGTTACACCATTTCAAATAAAAAACTATTGTCAACTGGTTTTAAGTTTAGATATGATTTAGAACAATGTTTAGAAGAAATGATTAATAATTGGTCATCTAAGAATATGGTAGAGGACTTGGAGTACCTTGATAAAGGGGGTAACGAATATATTGACGATAGGGGCATCATACGTAATTATGAGTTAACCGAACCAATTAATTTAATAGGTTATATAGAATCAAAAATAGGTACCGTTAGAGCTAATCACTATCACCCAATCCAAGAACAAAAATGCTTATTAATTAAGGGTCAATATATTAGTGTCATTAAAGACCTATCAATACCAAATGCACCAATAGAAACTAAGGTAATAAATGAAGGTGATATTGCGATAATAAAACCAAATGTAGCTCACACAATGGTTTTCACTAAAGATTCTATTTTCTTAAATCTTGTTAGGGGTGAAAGAGAACATGAGAATTATGGTACAACCCACACAATGCCTTATGTGTTAGTTGACGAACCAACTAGAGTTAGACTCCTTGAGAGTTACAGAACTGATTGTAGGAGTTGTGGTTATACGGATTTAATGCGTGTTATTTCTTTAGGGAATTCACCTTTAGCGAATAATTTAAAAGAGTCTTCTACAGAAGATTCTGAAGAGTACCCTTTAGAGGTAAATTATTGTCCTAAATGTCATAACTGCCAATTATCTGTTAGTGTCCCACCACAAAAAATGTTCGATAATTACCTATACGTATCTTCAACAGCAAAATCATTTAGAAAACATTTCGAAGATGTTTCTAAGGAATATATGGTAGAGTTTGGGTTAAACGATAGAACTTTAGTGATTGATGTAGGTAGTAATGATGGTATAGCCCTTAAACCATTACAAAAAAATGGTGTTCCTGTACTTGGTGTTGAGCCAGCTGTTAATATAGCTAAATTAGCTAACGATAGTGGGGTAAAGACCATAAATAGTTATTTTAACTCAGACACAGTAGATTCCATTATTAGTGAACATGGAAAAGCTAGACTTGTTACAGCTTCTAATATATTTGCTCATTCTGACGAATTAGTGAATATAACAAAAGATGCTTTTAGAGTATTAAGTGATGATGGTTCATTTGTGGTAGAGGTACAATACTTACTTAACACAATGACCGATTTAACCTTTGATAATATTTATCACGAACATGTAAATTATTGGAGTGTAACTTCACTAAATAACTTTTTTAATGGTTTAGGTTTTACCCTATACAAAGTAAAACAAATAAATACTCATGGTGGTTCAATTCGTGTTTTCGTTAAACGAAATCCTGGTATGGTTGATGTTAGTGTTGGTAAGTTTATAACGAATGAAGATAGTTTTGGGTTGACGGATTTTACAGCCTACCAATCTTTCGGAAATAAGATATCCGAACTTAAAGATAACGTTAATAAAAATATTAGTTATTTAAAATCGAAGTATGGCCCTCTTGTTGGTTATGGGTCTCCAGCTAAAGCAACCACATTTTTAAATTATTTTGAGGTAGACCACAATGATATAGATTATATTGTAGAAGATAATAGTATGAAACATGGTAAGTTTATTCCTGGTGTTAATATACCTATACGTAGTAAGGAGTATTGTGTGAACAACCTACCTAAAATTATAATTGTTATGGCTTGGAACTTTTTTGAGGATATAAAAAGAAATAATCAAGATTTAATAGATATGGGTGTTATTTTTGTTAACATAAAAGACTTACAAGATAGTAATTTTAAATAATGGTACTACTAGAGTCCACTAATTTAGCTAATATGTGTGATTATACTTTTGGGGACCAGTCAAGCATTATCAATAACGTTGAGGGTGGATTTATGAAAGAGGCCAATATCAACAACAGAGAATTTATAGAGAAGTACGAATTTGTAAAACTTTCAAATAAAGGGTACATGACTTTATTTATCGACAATATAAGATTGTATAATAGAGAGATTAAATTTCTAAAAGAGAGTGACCGACCTTACGTTCAGGGTCTATTATCTAAGAATGATTTGTTAAGTCTTTGTTCAAAATTACCAGATATGGATTTCATAATCTTTACTGGTTTTGAGGATACTCCAATAGACGATTTTATTTTTGATAAGATACCTAATAATGTTTTATCCATTTTTGCGGCAAATTCACTATCTTTTGGTGGTAAGGTTCACCCAATACCGTACGGGTTAAAAAGAGTAATGGGTCCACACGATATTGGGAAAAATGAAATCATGTTAGACTTAATTGACGTTAAGGTCTCTCCCGAAAAACTATTGTATGTGAATCATACTGTTAGTAATAATCTTTCTGCTAGAGGTGATATCCACGATGTATTTAAAAATTATGATTGGGCTACCGTAACACTTGGTGGTTTAGATTATGAAACGTACCTAAGGGAATTAAAAAACCATAAATTTATGATATCACCAATAGGTAACGCTATAGATTGTGATTGTCATAGAAATTGGGAATTGTTTTATATGAAGAGGGTCCCCATTGTAAAAAGATGTGAGTATTTGGAGTTTATATTTAATGGTTATCCGGTTCTGTTCGTTGATGATTTTTCTGAGGTGACCGAAGAGTTATTACTTTCTAATGACCATCTATATAAAAAAGCTCTAGACATGGATTATAAAAAATTAGATTTGTCAGTATTGTTCGACTCATATATAAAAAAATCTTTAAAAAATTAACATTATGATTATCTCTAAAATTATAGGTGGTTTAGGTAACCAAATGTTCCAATACGCCTACGCAAAAAATATATCTTTATTAAATAACACCAAACTTTATTTAGATACTGTATTTTTTGGTGGTGAACAGGGTCCACTGGTAGCTAGTGGTGTTGGTCATCGGGAGTTCACACTTAGTAAATTCCCTAACCTAACTATGAATTTAAACATACCAGAGTCTTTACCCAACTTACATACTCTTGTTGATAGTTGGGTTTTTTCATCGAATGATATACCTAACGATAATTATTTTATGCATGGTTATTGGCAAAGTGAAAAATATTTTAAAGAGTCTAAAGATACAATCATTAGTGAATTTTCTCCTAATGATAAAACCATTAAAAAACTAACAGATAAGTACCCAGAAATTAATACCAATACCGTATCTATGCATATTAGAAGAACTGATTGTTTACGTTCTGATTTTCACCCAGTACAGAATATAGAGTATTATACGAATGCTTTAGAAATTTTAGGGGATTACGACAATATTTTTGTGTTTTCAGATGACATAACCTGGTGTAAAAATAATATGTTTTTTAACAATATGATATTTGTGGAGGATAATTCTGATATAGAAGACCTATGGTTAATGTCATTATGTAAAAAAAATATTATCGTTAATTCGTCTTTCAGTTGGTGGGGTGCTTACTTAAATAGGTTTGAGGGGAAGGAAGTCGTTGCTCCTACTAATTGGTTTGGTCCTGGTGCTGGTTTAAATACTGGTGATATTATACCAGATGAGTGGCACAAACTTTAATGTAATATATAGTAGATATTTAAATTAAATTAATTATATTATAAACATAAACAATAATATATGAAATCAGTATCAGTAATAGGTATAGGTAAGTTAGGTTTGTGTTTTGCTTTAAATCTAGAAAAAGTTGGTTATAGGGTGGATGCTTATGACATTAATACACAATATTTAGATTTACTTAGAACTAAAAAATTTAAATCTACCGAACCTGGGGTAGACGAGTTACTACAAAACTCAAAAAATCTTTATTTGTGGGATAACTTTAGTAAGGTCTTCGAGAATAACATTATCTTTGTTATAGTACACACACCTTCTTTACCAGATGGTAAATATGACCACTCACATATTGAGTCACTTAAAGACAAACTAATATCTTTAGGTCCACAAAAACAAACCAAACATCTGGTTATTAATTGTACCACATTCCCTGGTTATTGTGACGAATTACAAAAAGACCTTAAGGATTATAACTACACTGTAAGTTATAACCCAGAATTTATCGCACAGGGAACTATCGTTAATGACCAAGTTAATGCGGACATGATTCTAATTGGTGAGGCTAACCGTAGTGTCGGGAACGTTATAGAAAATATTTATGTTGACCATTGTGCCTCCAACCCTAGGATATGTAGGATGGATAGAATTAGTGCTGAAATAACTAAGTTGTCTTTAAATTGTTTCCTAACAACTAAAATATCGTTCGCTAACATGATTGGGGATATAGCTAAACGAGTAGGTGGTGAAACGGATAAGATATTAGAAGCTATTGGTTCTGATAGTAGGGTTGGTGGTAAATATTTAAAGTGGGGTTATGGTTATGGTGGTCCGTGTTTTCCTAGGGATAATAGAGCTTTACATGTTTTCGCTGAAGAAAATGGGATAGATGCCCAAATATCTAAATCGACCGATAAAATGAATGAACTACACCTAACATATCAGGTAGAAGATTTTATAAGGGGTAACCCGGACAAAGATATTCCAGTAGTTTTTGATTACGTAACCTACAAACCCCAAAGTACAATGCTAGAAGAATCACAACAATTAAAATTTGCTTTATCCTTACAAAAATTAGGGTATAATGTTGTTGTTAATGAAAGAAATTCAGTAATAAAAGAATTAAAAGAATCTGGTATAGAATTTAAAAATAACTAGATGAAAATTCAAAAATCAATAGTACTCTGGCTTAAGAACTACACACAAAATAGTAACCTTCATACATTTGTAGTTGGTGTGTCTGGTGGGATTGATTCTGCGTTGGTCTCTACATTATGTGCGGAGACGGGAATTAACACGATTGTTGTTTCAATGCCAATTCACCAACATAAATCAGAATTAGATAGAGCTAATAACCATATAGAATGGTTGAAATCTCGGTACCCTAACGTATCTAGTATGGATATAAATTTAACTCATGTGTTCGACACTTTTAAGATGATATTTGAGGACAACCCGAACCCTTTGGCGTTAGCAAATTCAAGGGCTAGATTAAGGATGACAACCCTATACCAAATAGCTCAATCTAATGGTGGGTTAGTTGTTGGTACTGGTAATAAGGTAGAGGATTTTGGTGTTGGTTTTTTTACGAAATATGGTGATGGTGGTGTGGATATAAGCCCTATCGCAGACCTAATGAAATCAGAAGTAAGAGCAATGTCAAAACACTTAGGTGTTAATGATGAGATATTAAAAGCAAAACCAACGGATGGGTTATGGGGTGACGATAGAACTGATGAAGACCAGTTAGGAGCAACTTACGAAGAACTTGAGTGGGCGATGGATAATATAAATGGTGGTTCTAACTTATCGGAAAGACAGTTAGAGGTCTCAAAAATATACGATAGGTTTAATAAACAAAACAAACATAAAATGATACCAATTCCGGTATTCACAAAAAATAATAATATATGAAAAAAGCTGTAGTGTTAGGTGCTGGCGGATTTATAGGTAGCCACATGGTAAAGAGATTAAAAAATGAAGGTTTTTACGTTATAGGTGTTGACCTTAAGAACCCAGACTTTTCTGAAACAGAAGCTGATAAATTTATTATCGGTGATTTAAGAAACCCGGAATTAGTATCTAACGTTATAGATTCTGACGTAGATGAGTTGTATCAATTTGCCGCTGATATGGGGGGAGCTGGTTATATTTTCACTGGTGACCACGATGCTGATGTTATGCATAACTCAGCTTTGGTTAACTTAAATGTGGTTCACGAATGTGTCCTTAAGAAAGTTAAGAAAGTGTTTTACTCGTCGTCAGCATGTATGTACCCAGAACATAACCAAACAGACCCAGATAACCCAAATTGTACTGAGGACTCTGCGTACCCAGCAGAACCCGATTCAGAGTATGGGTGGGAAAAATTATTTAGTGAACGACTATATCTATCGTTCAGTAGAAACTACAATTTAAATGTTAGGATAGCTAGATTCCACAATATTTTTGGTCCGGAGGGTACTTGGGATGGGGGTAAAGAAAAAGCCCCAGCAGCTATGTGTAGGAAAGTGGTTACAGCTAGTGAAGGAGATTCTATAGAGGTTTGGGGTCCAGGGAACCAAACTCGTTCATTTTTATATATTGATGAATGTATTGAGGCTGTAAGACGTTTAATGCAATCTGACTTTACGGGACCTGTAAACATAGGTTCTGAAGAAATGATTTCTATAAATGATTTCGCAAAAATGGCTATTAAAGTATCTGGAAAAGATTTAGGTATATACAATATAGACGGTACACCATTTCTTGAAAAATACGGACATAGGTGTCCTATTGGGGTCAATGGTAGGAATTCCGACAATACCCTTTATGAAGATAAGTTGGGGTGGAAAGTATCCCAACCACTTATCGAAGGTATGAAAAAAACCTACGAATGGATAAACCAACAAGTAATTAATAATGTTGGGGAATCTGAAAAGGATGTGTACATTTACGAAAGAAATCCTGATAGTGGAGAAGTTTTCCGAAGAAGGTTTGGTGATTATTCTACACCTAGAGAACTTATGGATAACTTATAATAAAAAATTTAACTTACTTTAAATAAATGAAGGTATTAGTAACTGGGGGCTCTGGATTTATAGGGACCAATCTTATAAAGAGGTTGTTGGCTGAGAATCATGTGGTCCATTCTTTGGATAATTACGTAATTGGTGTTACTTCGAATAATCAAGATGGGTGTGTCTACCACAATTTAGATATAGAGGAAATAGGTTTAGTTCCGGACAATGATTTTGATGTGTGTTTTCATTTGGCGGCGTTAAGTCGTATTCAACCGTCCTTTAATAATCCAAACGAAACTTTTAGAGTAAACACAGTAGGGACAGAATCTGTATGTGAGTGGGGTAGGTTAAATAATGTAAAAATTGTGTACGCTGGGTCGTCATCAAAATGGCATAACCCATACCAATCACCATACGCAATGTATAAACACTTAGGTGAAGAAATTTGTAAGATGTACCGAAAAACTTATAATTTAAATGTGGATATTGCTCGTTTTTATAATGTTTATGGTCCTGGAGAAATTATAGATGGTGATTGGGCGGCTGTAATTGGTATTTGGAGAAGGCAGATAAGAGATGGTGAGAATATCACAATTGTTGGTGATGGTGAACAAAGGAGGGATTTTACTCACGTTACTGACATTGTAAACGGTCTAATAAAAATTGCTGAACATGATGGTAACCACATAGACGCTTGGGAGTTAGGGACTGGTACTAATTACTCACTTAATGAGGTATTTGACTTATTTAAGGGTACTTTTAATGTTAAGTGTATTTATCTTCCCAACCAACCCGGGAATTATCGTGAAACTATTAGAGAAAATAATGACGCAATGTTATCATTAGGTTGGACCCCAGTAGATAGGTTAATGGGGTATATAAAATCACTATCTTAAAATAATAAATTAAAAAATTAAAATATGACTAGGAAAAGTAAAAGATTAAGTAAGGAGGAGAAGATAGAGGTAGAAGATTGGATTTACCAGAATAACACCGAGGAGATTAGAATGACTGACACTATGACAATAAATGTTAAGTGTAAAACAGAAAACCAGAAATCTTTAGTTAACGCTATTAAAGAAAAAGAAGTGGTTATATGTTCAGGACCAGCTGGAACCGGTAAAACATTTTTAGCTTGTGCAGAGGCACTCAGACTAATAAAAAGATATTCAAAATACAAAAAAATAGTAATTGTAAAATCCGTAACAACATTAAAAAATGAAGAAATCGGTTTTTTAAAAGGTAGTTTAAGAGAAAAAATGGAACCTTTTATGTTTTCTTTTGTACATAATTTTGAGAAGTTGGTGGGACAGGCTATAACATCTAAACTAAGAGAATTAAAAACTATAGAGGAATTACCTATCGCATACATGAGAGGTATTAATTTAGATAGGTCAATAATAATTGTTGATGAGGCACAAAACATATCCCAAGAAAATATGAGAACTATCTTAACTAGGTTAGGTAAGGACTCTAAGATGATATTTTTAGGTGATGAAAGACAACAAGATTCTAAGGGTGGTAACGGATTAACTTTTTTAATGAAACACTTTACACATATCGACGAAATAGGGTGTGTACAATTCACCAAATCAGATGTAGTTAGAAACCCACTAATAGCTAAAATAGAAAGAGTCTTTGAATCTTTACAAAAGGACATTAATTAATTAAACTTTGGGTATGGTAATTAGTATAACTATAAATGGTGTAATTCGGGATATATTGTCCAAGTTTGAACAGGTGTATGAAAAATACCAAGACAAGGAGGTACTTTCTGAGGTTATAACACCAAATTTAATGGAGTATGTAGAGTTTAAAGACGATAACGAGCTATTAGAATTTTTATATGACGAGGCACCTATGGAAATATTTGGGCAAGCCAAAGAAATAGAGAATAACATAATTTCTCACTTAGGTGTACTTTACAAAGAAATGCCTAATGACTATGTGTTGAGGGTAGTTAGTGACGATTTTGGACGAGCTAAACCAGCCACATTATGGTTTTTAGCAAAATATGGTTTAGTTTGTGATGAAATTATCTTCTACACGACAAACACCATAGATAGTGTGTGGGAAAATACCGACATCTTTATAACATCCGATAACGACATTATAGAGTCCAAACCCAAAGATAAAAAATTAGTAGTAGTAGATAAGTGTTATAACAAAAATACAATTACTGATTTAAGAATAAAAAGTATAAAAGAAATAAAATCATTTAAGGATGTCTGTGAAGAAATTATTACCGTCTAGTAATCTAAAACTAAAAGTAGGTTCTGAGCATTTATACTTTGATGTTGATGAATTTATGAAGAATGTGGAAACTCCGTCTGAAGACAAAGAAACCATAGAAATAAACTTACCTAAATTCGAGTTTTTTAAAATTATGCTGGATACTACTTGTGGAATAGTGGAGGAGGTTGATGAGAACTTGGGTGCTATCTCTATGAATAAATTGTCTTTACCGTATAAATTGGCTTTAAACACCTTAATAAAATATAACATAATAAAAAAACTATAATTAAATGGAAAAACAACTATCCCAGTTAGAATCTGGACTAATAAAAATGAAAAACAAAGAGGCTAAAATTTATTTTTTAACCCAGGATACTGAAGGTCGAGCACTTGCTTCAGTAAACTTAAATTATCAGTATGTGAAATACCTTAACGAAGCTGGCTATAACGCTTATATCCTTTATGAGAAAAAAGAATATAAGGGTGTTGGTGATTGGTTACCTAAGGAGTATTCAGAATTACCTCATGTAAATATAGAAAGTGGTGATTTAAAGGTAGGACCTCAGGATTACGTAATTGTACCTGAAATATATGGTCATATTTTAGAACAAATAAAAGATATGCCTTGTACTAAAATGATTTTTTGTCAAGCTTACGATTATATATTAGAAACACTACAACCTGGATTTAGTTGGGTTAATTATGGTGTTACTAAATGCCTTACTACTACCGAATCACAAAAAGAACGTATTTCTTCCATATTCCCAAATGTGGAATGTACTGTCATACAACCTTCTTTCCCAAACTACTTTAAACCAAGTAAAAAACCAAAATCACCTATGGTCGCTGTACACACTAGAGACCATAGAGATACTACAAAAATAATTAAAGAATTTTACCTTAAGAACCCACAATTTAAATGGGTTACATTTAGAGATATGAGAAATATGGGTAGAGAAGAATTCGCTAGTGTTTTGAGTGAGTCTTGTGTTTCCGTTTGGGTGGACCGTATTAGTGGTTTTGGTACTTTCCCTCTCGAGTCTATGTTGTGTAATTCTCCAGTAATTGGTGCATTACCAATACTTAAATCTGACTGGATTACACAAGAAAATGGGTTATGGGTTTTTGATGAATCTAAAATTGTGGAGGTGTTAGGTAATTACATTAAGAACTGGTTGGAGGGTAATATCCCAGATAAGTTACATGAGGAAATGGAAAAAACAGTAGGTGTATTTTCAGAAGATAGGGAACGTGACGCTGTAGTTTCATATTTCGAAACTATGTTTAATGAAAAAATAACAGAATTTAAAAATTCTATAAATAAATTATCACCTGTTGGTGTAAACGCTTAAAAATATGAATAATACAGACATTACAGTTATATTACCAGTACACAATGTATCGGGTAAATTTGAGGAATGGTTTTCTAAAGCCATAAAGAGTTTAGAACTATCACAAGTACGACCAGGAAAACTCTTGGTGATTTGTGCTGACAATAAAGAAGTTAGGTCCTTCATGGATTCGTGGGAATCACCAGAACACACAAATACATCAATTGTATATAATGATGGTAAAACAGATTATTGTAGTCAGATTAATTTTGGTGTTACCTCTTGCGATACTGAATTTTTCTCTATATTAGAATATGATGATGAGTATTCTAATATCTGGTTCAAACAGTTTAATGAGTATGTAGAATATTATGGTGAGGTTGACTTGTTTTTACCTTTGGTTGTTGACACTGATGAGAATGGCCAATTCATAGGGTTTACCAATGAGGCTTTATGGGCTATGGGGTTCTCAGAAGATTTAGGATTTCTAGACAATAACACATTATTAAAATACCAAAATTTCCAAATAAGTGGTATGATAATGAGAAAAAGTAAGTTTGAAGAGGTTGGTGGGTTAAAACCATCTATTAAGTTAACATTTAATTATGAGTTTCTATTAAGGGCTACCTATAACGATTGTGTAATTATGACAATACCAAAAGTTGGGTATAAGCACACAAATCAAAGGGTCGACTCCTTATTTTGGGATTATAAATTTAATGAAAGTGGTAAATTGAGTCCTGATGAAGCTAAGTTTTGGATTGATTTGGCTAAGAAAGAATATTTTTTCACTAAAGATAGACAGGTAGAATATAGTTTATAATGGGTCGTAAACCTCTAACTAAACAGTATTTTGGTCCTGAACAAGAAGAAGCTGTTAGAGTTTTTTTGACCGCTACTACATGGGATGAAAAAAATACAGTGTATAACACTTTTTTACGTGACCCCTTAACTAAGATGATTGATAGCATCATAAGACGTTATAGGTTATATAGACCTAATATGGAATATGAGGATATACATGGTGACACACTTTCTTTTCTAGTTACTAAAATGGAGAAGTTTAAACCCGCTAAAGGTAAGAAAGCTTATTCTTATTTTGGTACCATTTGTAAAAATTATCTAATGGGTCAGATAATGAAAGATAATAGGGATAGAAATAGACAAATTTCTTATGAGGACATATCTTTTAGTATAGAACAAGATGAAAAATATTCTTATGAAATATTTAACGATGATTCATTACCATTAGAAAGGGTAATAAAAACTCTAATAGCACAAATAAAGGATTTTATCGATAATAGTAGGATTAACATTAACGAAGAAAAGATAGGGTATTGTTTAATGGATGTATTCATAAATTACAAAACTATTTTTATAGCTGGCAAGGGCAATAAATTTAATAAAAATATAATAC
>Ga0114915_1001006_pt1 | contig 12345 bp, 8 predicted proteins | sample MalvirAntarct_55_FD_87288 | JGI IMG/M metagenome (GOLD analysis project Ga0114915, IMG submission 87288) | Marine viral communities from the Global Malaspina Expedition - Malaspina viral metaG Antarct_55 | ecosystem: Environmental > Aquatic > Marine > Oceanic | place: South Georgia Island...
GGGGGATCCAGACTGGCCAGGGCTGGCCGATCGCGTTGCGCAAGCGGAAGTCTATTTTAATCAGCAGATTAACGCGGCCTGCATACCACCCTTAAAGGAGTTTATAAAAAAAAACAAAGATGATTATAAATACCGGGGGGTGGTTAATCAGATGAAAAGCAATATTCGGCTCTTTCAGGAAAAGGCACGATCTATTTCAATAGCCAAACAGGTTGTGAAGGCCACTGTGGAGTTAACTCCCTATACTCCGATTAGTAAAGATATGCTTTTTAAAAATCAAGCTTCAGCTAATAAAAGTAAACAAGACTTGCCACCGCCTGCTAGCACCATATCGACAGAAGCACATAGTCTACACCTATTTCAGATGGGTAAATCAATCGCTGAGATAGCCGCAGCCAGATCATTAGGCATTCCAGCGATCGAACACCACTTGGCATCTTACTTACCGACGGGAGAAATAAAGCTATCCGACCTGGTAGCCAAGGAAATACTTGATGAGCTACTACCGAGCTTGAACGGGATGGCTCCCCTTTCCATTGCGCAACTACGTCCAATAGCCGGTGACAGGCTGTCAATGGGTCAGTTGCAAGCGGTTAGTACCTACTTACGAAAAAAGGAAAAGTAAGCATTTGAATAGCAAGCAAAATCTTTTTTACAATTTTGCTTGCAAAACTTAGCAACGCACATTAACTTTGCTTGACAAATTTAGCAAATATGTAGAACAGGTTATAAATGAGGGAGATGGAGAATTACGGCGAATATTTCAGGGCTTTACGAGAATCAAAACAGCTAACGCTAAGAGAGGTGGAAAAAGCAACCAATGTTTCCAACGCCTATCTGAGCCAGTTAGAATCGGAGAAGATTAAACAACCCTCCCCGCTGATACTCCATAAGTTGGCCCTATTTTACGGGGTGAGTTATGGGGCTCTTATGGAAAAAGTAGGTTATCCTGTACCCCAGAAAGAGGAAAGAACAGCCGAAACGGAGACTAACGCAGTCGCTTATCGGATCGGGGAGATAACCGAGGATGAGGAAGTAGAGATATTGAATTATTTAAAGTTTATCCGAACCCGCAAAAAATAAGAATAATGTTTACCCATACAGGATATAAGCTTTTTCAGCGATGCGAGTTGCAGTGGTATTTTAAACATATTGTCGCCGATGGACGGGTTAAAAAGGACTCCTTTCGCCGAAAAGTTACAATTCTCTCCAAGCTCGACAGCCTGGAAGCCTGGAGGGGAAAAATCGTCGATGATGTGGTCAGTCGTCTGCTTGTAAATGCGGTTAATAAGAAGTATCCCCTCGACAGGGCCTACCTGGTGAAGGAGGCCGATCAGTTGTTTGACAGCCAATTGGAATACGCAGCCTTCCAAAAGTACTGGGAACCGGGCAGAAAATACACGCAAGACAAGGATTTTGCTGCCTTAGCCAATTATGAGTTCGGTCTGGGCTACTCGGAAGAGTTACTAGACCTAGCTCGCCGGGACATTCATTCCGCGTTAAATAATTTGCTGGATGATACTGAATTCATAAGGTATCTACAGTCCGCAAAATTTCTTGTTAGTCAACGGTCTTTGCACTATCAATTCAGTGGCTTGCCCGTCTCGGCCAAGCCCGACCTGATTATATTCTTTGAAAATCAGCCACCGCATATCATCGACTGGAAAGTGCATACTTATGGTATTCATACCTATGATGAGCAACTGATATCTTACGCGGTAGCACTTTATAAAGTAGCAACGACCAGACCCCATACTGATTTCCCAGCCAATATTGGGAGTTACCCGATCTACGATTATCAGTTGACGGAGTATCAATTGTTGCATCCCGAACGAATCCGAAGGGACTACGAAGTGACCAAAGACCGGCTGGAAGAACTGAACGATAAAATGTCGAAAGGCATCATCGACATGTACATGAAAGGTTGTCATAAAAAATACGGAGAGGCTGATCCAGAAAAATTCGAAACAACCTATTACATTGAAAACTGTCATACCTGTTCACTCAAAACAATCTGTAAATCAAAAGACTATGGAAAGTTACCAGCCTAACGCAGGACAATACGAAACCGACATCTTCCCTATTGAAAACTTGCAAGAGTTATCGGCAAACTATGTTTTGTTTGAACTAGTCGGTCTGAACGATTCAGATGAAGATTATGACATCAATGTTCAGTATATCATCAAGAAGTTATCCTATGCGTTGAAGCATCCAGTGACGGTCATCCGTAGAAATGACAAACCCTTTTTGGTTGTACGAGATGAAGCAGACGTAATCGCCAGCGTACCAACAGAGTATCTGATTAAACGGGGTGATATTATTTATCTGAAAAGAATCGATGAATCGTTTCCAATCGATTTTGTGAATTATGAATCCGTTCGCGAGATTGTGATACGATTTCTTCAATTTGATATCCAGACGCACTTAAACAAGTTGTCTACACTTTGGCAACCTGGCTCTGGTGACGCTTTCTTTAGTCAGGACCCCCACCGGACTATAAATGGTGTAGCCATTTATAATGGATTTTTTGTCCGGGTGGTTGAGTTGCCCACTGGCGGTTTAGGTTTCTCGATTGATGTAACGAAAAAGTATGTTTCGGAGGCTCCCCTGCCTGTCAATCTGACCCGCTCCGATTTTCAAAGGCTTGGTGGATCAAGGCCGCATTTTATTCATCAGTACGGCAATCAGAAATACGAATTCAAAGCAGAACAGTTCAGCGACTTGAATGCGACACAGTTTAAGTTCTCCCGACCAGAGGACGGGACTATGGTCACCTTGTTGGACGATATACGGTCAAAGTTTGGCCATTCAATGCCACCCAACGTGGCCAAATTACCGGATAATTCCTCAGTCATAATCTACAAAACGAATGACAATCAGGAAAGGCGGGTAATAGCGGGACTCTGCTATCAGGTTTTTGATACCGAGGATCCCAGAGTAGGCAAACTACATCGACAATCGATTCTTGACCCATTCTACCGAAGGCTTTTTATTCGGGCGGCATTTCACAAATATTTCAGACACATTGAGTTTGGAACGATAAAGCTTATTATTAATCCGGAGCCTATCACTGTATCGAAAAAAATATTTAGTAGCCCGGATTTACTTTTCGGACAAGACACGATGTTAACGGTAAATCGAAAAACTGAGGGGGCACAGTTCTCAACCATGAGAGAATTAGGCAAAACCAAGAAGGCGTTGTTGACCGATAAAGGATTTTATACGATTGCGACGTTCCAGAAACAATATTTTGTTGTTCCGCAAACCGTATTTAACATGTACGGCAACAAAGATTATTTCCTAGCGCACCTGATCGATCTAGTTAATGCGATGCATCCGAGTGAGATAGGCTGGAATCCAGAGGTTATTGTCTATGATAACAGAAACAAAAGAGATTCTGTTGAGATTGGCTTCGAAATCTTAAAAAAAATCAAGGAAACCGTTCAGGAAGGCAAGGGGGGATATGCACTAGTCATGTTGCCTTCTAATGTCGAGCGGCTCAAACGGCAGCACGATCAATTGGCTGCCTTGGTCGTATCGGAATGCCTGAGCGACCATAATCTGGCAGTGGGCATTATGCACAGCGAGACATTAGATGAATGTTTTATTCACAGAAGTCACAACGGCAAAAGTACGTATCAGATAAAGCGGGAATTGGAATCGAAATACCGCGGGTATTTGTTTGGCGTTGCAGTTAATCAGGTGCTCTTAAACAATGAACGCTGGCCTTATGTGCTGCATTCTCCTTTGAACGCGGATCTGACCATCGGCATAGACGTCAAAAAACAAATTGCCGGCTTCACCTTCATAGATAAGTACTCAAAAAATATATTGACCCGGCTTGATAAATCAAGCAATAGGGAACGTTTGACAGCGAGTCAAATGGTCAAAATGCTGGTTGCCAATATAACTTTATTGAAAAAACATCTTGGCTACGCCATTGAGCAAATTGTTATCCATCGCGACGGTCGAATTTTCCAGAGGGAAAAAGAGGGTATTCTTCAAGCCATACAAATACTAAAAGATAAGGGTATAGTAGCAGCAAACTGCTCAGTTAATATTCTGGAAATACCAAAGCATTCCATTGTGCCGTTTCGGCTCTTTGATGTTACGGCAAAATTTGACGTCAGATCGCAGCGAACAGACAATGGAAAGGTACTGAATCCACAGATAGGATCTTATGTAATGATTAACCAAAGAGAGGCTTTTTTGTGTACGACTGGGCGTGAATTTCGACATAGAGGAACATCGATACCTTTGTACATCAAATACAATGCAGGTGAAATGGATTTTGAAAAAATTCTGCAAGATCTGTACTACTTATCTTGTTTAGCGTACACAAAGCCAGACGACTGTTCAAGATTCCCCTTAACCATAAAAATTACCGATCGCAGAATCAACACACTCGGTAGTGATTTTGATTTGGAATCATTGGATATCCTCAAATCAGTTAATTTTTAACTATTAACACGATGAGCAGCATAGGACTAAACACCAATACCTTTCGAATCACGGGTAAATACCTCGATTTGTTAAATGACTTTGTCGTAAAAGCAAAGATTAATCAGGACATTGAGGAAGGTCAAAAGCAGCATTTGATTGACTTTATCGCTCAGTTAAATGATGTAAACAATTTTCAACCAAAATTTCATCTTTTATCGAACATTATTGAGCGGGAGCTTCGATCTAATAAGAAGGAATTGAGCCCTTATTTGGAGTCAATTATAAGTGAAATTCGAGAGAATAATACTTCTAATTTTTTGCCTAAGATAGAGTTTTTGAGTAGTATTCTAGATACTGAAAATAGCGAAGCATTACTAAAAATCATGGGTGAATAGATGACCAATTATATTAACGGTGCTATAAAAGAGGCAATCGGGAAGGGAAAAGCATTAATGTCCAAAATTCCAGGATCGAGGACACTAGGCACACACTTTGCCTCACTTGCTAATTTCGCTAACACAGAGATAGGAAATATCATTGATGAGCTCGATAGTTTGTTAGACGATGCCGATTATAGTGATCCCAAAAATTTAAAACCAAAGTTTTCTAAATTCAAAAAGCTGTCGGGTGCCCTTTCGAACATCGAAAACATTGTCATCGCGGCCATGAGCCGCAAATCCGAAGATGATGACTTCGTGAATAAACTGGTACATGAAATCTGCAAGGAAGTTAATTATCCTTTACCTACACCAGTTGCCTCATGCTTGTCTCAGAAGTATTACCACATTTATCCTTACTATGGACTAATATGTATTCCACTACTAGAGTCTGATTTTGTGTTACATATTCCAGATCTGTATCATGAATTAGGGCATCCACTCATTGAGCGTGATAATCCCAAAGTAGAAGCATTTAAGAATAATTTGGGTCATTTTATGGCCGTTGTTAGGAAGCATTTTGATGATGAAATCACAAGACGAGAGATCAATAAGTTAGATACCAGTGAGTACGATCCGATTTATATCTATAAAGACTCCTGGCTACAGAAGTGGTCGGTGGAGTTCTTTTGTGACTTGTTTGCCACCTATACGCTAGGGCCGGCTTATCTGTGGTCAAACTTGCATATGTGTACAAAGATGTCGTGGGAGGTCTGCAAAACGCCGATATATGGAATCACCACTCACCCAGCCGGAGATGCCCGTATGCGGTGTTGTTTGATGGCGCTTGAAGAAATAGGTTTTATGAAAGAAGCTACTGTCATCAGGAATAAATGGGAGGAGTTTTTACAAATTATAGGACAAAAGCAGAGCGATGAATATGCGATTGCTTATCCTGAAAAGATTCTGAGAAGTGCAGCAGAATTTTGTCACGTTGGGACAACACAGATTGGTTGTCAAGTGGCAACACCCACTACAGTTGACAAGGTAAACCGTTTATTAAACGATTCATGGGATCAATTTTGGATCGATCCTATTAACTTCATCGAGTGGGAGCGAAAAGCAGTTACTGCCTTTAAACAAGATTTATAACGCGTTGTGTATGGACGGAAAACTTGAAAAACAGAAGAGAATTGTAGCAGCGTTCTTTGAGCAGCAGGAGGAAAGCTTCTGGAAAACGCTTGATGAAATAGCTGACGCCACGGACATAGACAGCGCTACAGTCGCAGAGATTTTGGCAACATCCGGCGATTTTGTTCGCTCGTCCTACCGGGTCAAACAGGGAGAACCTTTGTATACATCACGCGATGTTTTCCGAAATAAAGCTCCTTTGGTAGACAAGGTAATAGGTGCATTTAAAAACAGAATTGACTAATCCATGGAATTTCCAGAATCCGTTGGTTTGTGCTTACTGGGGGGGGCAACTCTTCAATTATTAAATTTAATTGATGCTCTCTCGGCTCCACCGGATAGGCGTCCAGATTTTAAGTCTGTAGCATACTACTTAGTTATCGTATTCAATCTTGCCTTAAGTGGCATTTTGGGGTATGTCTATTTTGATGACATACAGAAGCTCAATAAGATAGTTTACTTCCATGTTGGGCTTTCAGCCCCTTTAATCTTACGGTCACTTGCTACGACGATTCCTGAAATTGTACGAAAATCTAACCCTGAAATTGTACAGAAATCGAGTGATGAATAGGGGATGAATCCCAAGACTTAATGTCGTCATCCAAAAGTGGACAGATAGTACAGAATCAAAAAGTATGGGGCGATTAAACTGTGGATCGACCAAAGCCCGGTTTCTGGAGAATCTCTCTCAATACTGCTGTCAATGAGTTTCTTCTTGCCTTCATCATCGTGCATCTACCATTTCATTCCAAAACTCTCCTTGTTTAGAGTGCATCAAAAAGTGTGGGAGATTCATGCCGCTTGCTGGATGACATCAGTATCCTTTACTGATTTGATCGGCCTGAAATCGGGATAGAGCTTTCGAAAAACATCCTCCCACTCATTATTCAAAACCTTTGTCTTGACCTGAAGCAGTAAGTGTGCACTCTTTCTGGTCCACAGCATGGAATGCTTTTTAGAAAACCGTTTGGCAATCGCATAATTGACCGTGGATTCCACAAAACCCGTTGAAACAACTTCACCATAGTGGTGAGGTGGTCTAATTTAGCGGCACACTTTACTTGCGAGTTTATCGTGATACTGTTTCTCAAATTGTTCAGGGCTTTTGTAGCCCAGTGACGAATGCTTTCGCACCGCTCAGGCGGCCCTGCCGATTGTAATAGCACTCAATATAATCAAAGACCTCTACTTTGGCGTCCTCTACGTCAAGAAACGCCCCTTCTTCCAGCATCTCCGCCTTCAGTCTGCTCCAAAACGACTCGGCAAAGGCGTTGTCGTAAGGGTCGTCGGCCCGGCTCATACTGGGCCTTATCTTCCACAACCTGATCAAGTCACGCAGCTCGTTTGAGACGTACTGGCCGCCCCGGTCGGAATGAACGATCAGACCTGCGGGGGCATGCCGCGACCTCAAAGCATTCCGCAGCGGAGTAATGACCAGCGCATCCTGCATATTGTCATCCATTCGCCAGCCGACTATTCTTCTGGTAAATAGATCCATCCAACTAGCCAGATGTATTACTCTGAAATAGCCTTACATAACCTCTGTAAGATTATGAAAGTAAGGGACTTGATCACAATCAGGAAAAATCATAAAAACCGGAAATCCCAATCTCATGTTGTCGAATCATGTCGGTCTGGAATATTTTCTGAGCGGCAACTGCTTGACGAATTGAGAATTTCCGCGCGGGGGACTGTGGGAGTTGGGCTACGTAGAGTCACGGTCGCTGCCCTCAATGCTGCCTGCGACAGTAGCACCCCAACAAAACTCACTTGCCAGTGAGTAATGGATTGAAAAAACTCAAAGCCCCGTGCCGGCGTTTTGATTGGGTCCAGCCAGCACTCCCGTTATGAAACACAAAAGCGCGGTACAATATTCTAACAGTTCCAGTGGATCTGTTGCTTCCCCGTGAGAATGGAATCGTAATGAAAATAGCTATACAAATCTTTCCGTCGAGCCGTCGACGAGTTTCCACCCGTACACCTACGCCGCAATTTTAACAGGAAAGTAATTGAGCCGTTTACATACAAATAATCTGTAACAGAACCCTCTAGACTTAACCATTACATTTATCACCCGCTTTCATCCAGGGCCTTCTGAATGATGCGAGCGGTTTCCCGGGCGTGGGATGCCTCAAACATCGTCTTGTGATCACCGGGTACTTCAAATACCGTCACCCCTTTGAGCGCATATTTCTTCCAGCCCAGATAGGTAAAATCAACGACAAAGTAGGGACGTTTTTGGGCCCTGAACAAGGTAACATGACCGTCAAAAGGCCTGATGATATGTTTTTGATGCGCGTTCTCGACTTTTGCCATGGCAGGGGACAGGTCCCATACCGTTTCGTCCGGCTCGGCCTCCCGCCGAAGACCGATAGCTCTCGAAATTTCATTGATTTTTCGTCTCAAAAAGCTTCCCTGATAGGCAAGAGTTTGCGCAGGTTCCTGGACCAGCGAACGAATCACCCAGAGCAACTTGGGAAACTGACGCCGGATGCGTTTGGAGACATTACGGGCATCAAACACTTGTGAATTCACAATTTCGGCATTCGTATCGAAAAGACCCAGAAGACGTACATCCTTATTCATGGCATAAAGAATACGGGCCATTTCTACGGCTACGTACCCCCCGAACGAATACCCCGCCAGCGCGTAAGGTCCCGCCGGATTCTGTTTAATCAGTTCACTGACGTAGAAAGCGGCCATAGTTTCCACACTATCCAACAGCTCATCCTCCCCGTCGAGCCCCAGCCCCTGAAAACCATATACCGGCTGATCCGGGTCCATTCCATGAGCCACGTCATTGAAATTCATTAGATTCAACCCATGGCCGTGTACAAAGTAGATCGGCATTCTGGTGCCCGTCGGTTTGATGGATACCAACGATTTCCAAGTGGCTGTTTTCGTATCGGATTGCAGCAGTGCGGCTAATTTCTGAATGGTCGGATACTCGAAAAGGGTGGAGAGGAGAAGCCGCCTTCCGGTTTCCTTCTCAATTCGGGTCATGATCTGCATGGCGATCAACGAGTGTCCACCCAGCTCGAAGAAGTCTGCCTTGTCACTTATTTCTTTGAGCCCAAGTACATCCGACCAGATGGTTGCCACCAATTCCTCTTCTCTGGTTTGTAGACCAACGCCCGCCGGAGCCACCGATGGGCTTGCACGCTCCGGTTTTAAAAGTGCCTTCCTGTCGATTTTTCCATTGGGCGTGAGCGGCATTTGAGAAAGTATGACGAACTCGGTCGGTACCATATGGTCCGGTAGTGCGTCTTTCATCCACTGTCGCCAAAGCTCTCGCCACCCGGGGATTTCCTGTTCAGCGGGCGTGGTTTCGGGTACTACATGCGCGACCAGATACGGGCCGCCCGGACGGTCGTCCCGAGCCAAAACCACAGCTTCACGAACAGTCTCGGCTCCCGACAGGACCTGTTCAATCTCACCGAGTTCGATACGGTATCCTCTAATCTTGACTTGTTGGTCCATCCGGCCAAGGCAATGGATCTCCCCGTCCGGCGTCCATTTACCCAGGTCCCCGGTGCGGTAAAGCAAGCCTTCACCAAACGGGTTTTTGATAAACTTCTCCGAATTCAGGTCAGGCCGGTTGTGGTACCCACGCGCCACGCCCTCACCGGCAATAGTGATTTCGCCCACCGACCCGATGCCTAACTGATTTCCGGCATCATCCAAAACGTACACCTGTGTGTTATGAATAGGCCGACCAATGGTAATTAAATCGTCGGACGGGAGAATCTGCTTGCCCGTCGAATAAATGGTCGTCTCCGTTGGGCCGTACATATTCCACAGCGAAGCACAGCGCACCATCAGCTTTTGGGCCAAATCTTTCGCCAAGGGTTCTCCGCAGCACAGCACCTTCAGCGGCAGGGGCGTTTCCCAGCCAGCCGCCAGCATCATTTTATAGGTCGCGGGCGTAGCCTGAATCATCGAAATCTGATCGTTTTGAACGGCTTCCAGAAGACGACGACCATCGCGGGTTGTTTCGGTATCGGCTAGTACGAGCGTCGCGCCGACCAGCAGCGGCAGAAACAATTCCAGACCAGCAATATCGAAGGAAATCGTGGTGACCGCCAGCAAACGGTCGTCCGGCGTGATCCCCGGCCAATCCATCATGCTTGTCAGGAGATTGACTAGGTTACGATGCTCGATCAAAACCCCCTTAGGCTTACCCGTTGAGCCGGAAGTATATAAGATATAGGCCAAATCGTTGCCATCAGTCGATACGGTTAGCTCGCTTGTCTTCAACTCGGACGATTCGGTCAATGCCTTTTCTACCTCCACCTCAATCACGGGCACATTCAACCGACCCGTATATTTTTGTGACGTGACGACCATCCGGGCCGACGAATCGGTCAGCATGTAGGCAAGCCGGTCGTGGGGATAGGTCGGGTCGAGTGGCAGGTAAGCCGCCCCTGCTTTCAGGATAGCCAAGAGCGTAATCAACATCTCCGGCGAGCGTTCGAGGGCTACCCCAACGATGTCTCCTTTTTGAATACAGCGCTCTGCCAGGTACCTGGCCAACTGGTTGGCAGTTTCGTGCAAATGCCCGTACGTCAGCGTCTGTTGCTGAAAAACAAGGGCGGTTTTTTCCGGGAATCGGGCGGCGGTTTGGGCCATTAGGTGGGGAAGGGATTGTTGTTTTGGCGAATTCGCTGATTTCTCCTCAATGGACGTTTTCAGAGGGTTGGCAGGCACAGCCCACGACAAGCTATCGACGCGCACCAATGGGTTTGCCACGACGGTACGGAGCAGGTTTTCTAACCCGGCCATCATCGCGCGAATCGTTTCCGGTTTGAACAATTGCGTATTGTACGACCATTCCAAAGTCAAAGACTGCTCGGAACCGGATGCGTTCAGGAATAATTCAAAATTTTCGTAGGCCCTGGGATTACTGATGAGTTGGTAGTCCAACCCATGAAAATCCACACCGTCGGCCAAACCCATATCGAGGTTGAATACCACTGGTACCAGCGGTATCCGCGACGGATCGCGGGCAATTCCCAACTTTTTCAACAGACTACCAAAGGTCAGCTGCTGATGGTCGTAGGCATCCATCAGCTCGGTATTGCGTTGTTTCAGAAAATCGACAAACTGAATTCCGTCCGGTAGCTGCGAGCGCAAGGGCAGCAGATTGACACAATGCCCAACGAGCTGGTAGTGGCCCGTCACGGATTGCCCGGCGGCCGGTAACCCAAGGCTGATCGTGTCCTGACCAGTCAACCGGTGCAGCCATACATCGAACAGTGTGATTAGCGTAGTGGCAAAACTGCATCCGGCCTCGCGACCCGTGTTTTTCAGAGCGGCCACCAGGGCTTCGTCCAGCGTAAAATCTAACCGATGGCTCTTATAAGTACGGGTTTTGGGGCGGGGAAAATCAGTGGGCACATCGACGACGGGAACGCCTGGTTGGTAGAGGTCGAGCCAGAATTTTTGAATCCGGGCGTAGTCGGCACTGCGCTCGAATTCAATTTGCGCATCGGCAAAATCTCCGAACAGCACCGTCTCAGGCAAATCGACATACTGGTTCTGCACGTTGGCAGAATACAAGGCGCTCAAATCCTGCATCAGAATACCCATCGACCAGCCGTCGCAGATGATGTGATGCGCAGTCAGTACCAAATAAGAATCATCCGCGGAGAGTGTCAATAAAGACACTTTGAACAAAGGCCCCAGCAGTAGATCGAAACTCTCCGCGGCTACCTGCTGGAAAAAATCGGTCACGGCTTGAGTCTGCCCGATGGCCGTCTTCGAGGTGTAGTCTTCAAACTGCACCAGGGCAGGCACGTCCCGAAATATAATCATTTGTCGGCCATCGGCGCTGAAGGCGGAGCGGAGCGACTCATGTCGTCTGATGAGTTGACGGACGGAATCTTCCAGGGCCGTCCGCTCGGGAAGACCCTGGAAGCGCAAGGAAACCGATTCATTGAACGCCCGGTTGGCATCGTCGCCACCCAAGGCGCAGGCCATCCAGATTTCCATCTGCGGCTCGGTGGTAAACGTCACTCGGCTTATTTCAGGATCCTGTGAATACTTGCCGGGCCGGTTTTGGTCAGCTATAAACCAGCCGGGATTGTCGGCTGGGTCGCGGCCTAATCGTGCGCCGGGGATGGGGGGATGATTCCAATTCATTAGTGAATGAACCTCTTTCTGGGCAGGAGCCAACACGCCGGGAATAAATCCGGCCCCTATCAGTTCGGCAAGGCTTTCCCCGAAGGCCGTTGTGATGGTTGTCAACTCTGCTTCGGTATGGGCTTCTGTCAAAAAGCACGGAAAACCATCCCAGATGTGAATTCCTTTTTCCCGCATCAGCGTGAACAGCAAC
>Ga0114915_1001007_pt1 | contig 12338 bp, 9 predicted proteins | sample MalvirAntarct_55_FD_87288 | JGI IMG/M metagenome (GOLD analysis project Ga0114915, IMG submission 87288) | Marine viral communities from the Global Malaspina Expedition - Malaspina viral metaG Antarct_55 | ecosystem: Environmental > Aquatic > Marine > Oceanic | place: South Georgia Island...
GCTAAGAGTATTATTACTATATAAATTTGTTTTGTATGGAAATTCATAAATAATAAATATAAGAATAAATATAACAAGATGATATATATCCTTTTTTTCAAACTTTATTTGTTTCGACAATAAAGTTTTGGTGTACAAATAAGCAAGAATAGGGAAAGCATAAATATTATTATTGATTCCTTTACTTTTTTAAATTTAATAATCTTCTTAATTATTTTAATTAAATTAATAATTAGTATTAAAAAATTAAAATATTTCTCAAATAAAATCTTATTAGTAATATTTATTATTATTAGTTATTCTTGTTTAAGGTATCTTCTAATTCAATTCATTGAGATAATATATGACATAAAATTACCTATAAATGTGTATGCCAATCCTACTATTATTTGTGCTTTCCCTATTCTTGCTTATTTGTATATCCAAACTTTATTGTCGAAACAAATAATGTTTGAAAAAAAGGATATATATCATCTTGTTATATTTATTCTTATATTTATTATTTATGAATTTCCATACAAAACAAATTTATATAGTAATAATACTCTTAGCGAAGAGCATATTTTTTGGTCTAACTATTTAAGACCCAATAATCCTCCAATTTGGATACTAGGTATAAGAATATTTGTAAGTGTAGCATATTGCTTATTAACCTATCGGTTATTGAATAAATATTTTAAAGTTAAATCTCAGTCAGAACTTATAAAAAAAATTAAAAAATGGCTTTATATGTTTACCAATTTAAAGTTATTTCTTGCAATTATGTTAACAGCAGCAGGTATATTAGTTATGACTTCAGTTAAACAAAGGGGTTTTTCTTCAGATTTTTCTGAACCTATAAGAGCATTAATACTTTTATTTATTGTAATTTTTATATACAAAAAGAAGGATATTTTATTCAATGTCCCTGTATACTTAAACCAAAACGATTATAATAATTTAAAAATAAAAGAAGAAATAAATTTAAATGAGATATTTAAAAATATTTCTCATAAAATATTAATTCAAGAATTATATCTTAATAAATCATTTAAATTAATCTGGCTATCCGATAAATTGGATATAAAACAAAAACACATAACTCTTGCTATTTCAGAAAATGGTTTTGAAAATTTCTCATCATATGCTAACCATTTTAAAATAAATAAGTCCAAAAAATTAATTAAAGTAGGATATTTAGATGATTTTAGTATCGATGCTCTAGCCCTTGCAGCTGGATTTAATGCAACGAATTCTTTTTATAGAATATTTAAATCTTCTACAGGACTTACACCAAGAAGATATGCATATATGCATAACAAAAGTTAAAAAAACTACAAATAATTCTATCCTGCAAAACTCAAAAGAACTTTTAAATTATGTCTAATTCCTATTTAGGATTATAAGATAATTAAAATTGTAACTGACAAAATACCTATATGCATTAAAACGGCTGGATTAACTTGGAGTATAGGTATATGGTTTAATTTTTTTATATTCCCTAACATTTTTTTTACTTCCTGATTCCAAAACTCTAAATAATTCTTTTAATAAGTCACTTGTTTTATAAACGATAGCATAAGAATAAAAATTTATTAATTTTATTTTTCTTGTTGTGTGTGTTATTTTTTATAATAAAAGGAGTCAATTTTAAAAAAGTAAACAATCATATCTTTGCTACTTAATAAAGATAATAGTTAAATATTAAAGTTTTATTAAAGGCTCTTGCATTCATTTAATAGGAGCTTATTTATTACTATATTTGTACTAACCTTCGATTTTTAAAAGAAATTAAGGAGAAATAAATGACAGATATAGGGTCGATTAAATTATGTTAAATTTCACACTACTTTAATTATTAGTAGTTTATACTCACAATAAAACAATATGGATGATAATTTTTCACCAAGAGTTAAGGATGTAATTGCTTACAGTAAAGAAGAAGCATTGCGACTAGGACACGAATTTATTGGTACTGAGCATTTAATGCTGGGTTTGATTCGTGATGGAAATGGGAAAGCTCTTTCAATTTTAAATACACTGGATATTGATTTAAATTATCTTCGTAGAAAAGTTGAAATACTTAGTCCTGCTAATCCCCATAGTGCCTCAAATGAAAATGACAAAAAAAATCTTCATTTAACACGTCAAGCAGAAAGAGCACTCAAAACTACTTTTTTAGAAGCAAAATTATTTCAAAGTACTTCTATAAATACCGCCCATTTATTATTATGCATTTTAAGAAATGAAAACGATCCAACAACTAAACTATTAAATAAAATGAAAATAGACTATGATATAGTAAAAAATGAATTTAAATTACTAATATCAAGTGATGAGGATTATTTAGATAAAACAACTTCTGAATCGTTTCCAAACGATGAAGATTTACCAGCCGAAGAATCGGGTAAAGATAATTTATTTTCAGGAAGTACAAATAAGGCCAATAAAAAGTCGAAAACCCCTGTTTTGGACAACTTTGGGAGAGACTTAACTTTTCTTGCAACAGAAGGAAAATTAGATCCTGTAGTTGGTCGAGAAGGTGAAATACAACGTGTTTCACAAATATTAAGTAGAAGAAAAAAGAACAATCCATTATTGCTTGGTGAGCCAGGAGTTGGAAAATCAGCAATTGTAGAAGGATTAGCCTTGCGTATAGTACAAAGAAAAGTATCTCGTATTTTATTTGATAAACGAGTAGTTACACTTGATTTAGCAAGTTTAGTAGCTGGCACAAAATACCGTGGACAGTTTGAAGAAAGAATGAAAGCAGTAATGAATGAAATTGAAAAGAATGATGACATTATTCTTTTTATAGATGAAATACATACAATTGTTGGTGCCGGTGGAGCAACAGGATCTCTAGACGCTTCTAATATGTTTAAACCCGCATTAGCTAGAGGTGAATTGCAATGTATAGGCGCTACAACGCTTGATGAATATCGTCAATATATTGAAAAAGATGGTGCGTTAGAAAGACGTTTTCAAAAAGTAATTGTCGAACCTACTTCAGTTGATGAATCTATAGAGATTCTTCAGAACATTAAAGATAAATACGAAATTCACCATAATGTAACCTATACAGATGAAGCGATTGAAGCTTGCGTGAAGTTAACCAATCGCTATATGACGGAACGATTTTTACCAGATAAAGCAATAGACGCATTAGATGAAGCAGGATCAAGAGTTCATATTACTAACATACATGTTCCTGATAGAATATTAGAAATTGAAAAACAACTTGAAGAGGTTAGAGAATTGAAAAATTCTGTTGTTAAAAAACAAAAATACGAAGAAGCTGCTAAATTAAGAGATGATGAAAAAAATTTAGAAAAGGAACTTACTGAAGAACAAGAAACTTGGGAACAAGAATCAAAATTACACAGAGAAACAGTCTCTGAAGCAAATGTTGCTGAAGTTGTCTCGATGATGACTGGTGTTCCCGTAAACAGAATAGCTCAAACAGAAAGTTTAAAATTAGCTGCTTTACCTGATAGAATTAAAGGAAAAGTAATCGGGCAAGATGAAGCTGTTAAGAAAATAACTAAAGCAATTCAACGAAATCGAGCTGGTTTAAAAGATCCAAATAAACCTATTGGTTCCTTTATATTTCTAGGACAAACTGGAGTTGGTAAAACACAGTTAGCTAAAGTATTGGCACAGGAGCTTTTTGATTCAGAAAATGCTTTGATTCGAATTGACATGAGTGAATACATGGAAAAATTTGCAATATCTCGATTGGTTGGTGCCCCTCCTGGATATGTTGGTTATGAAGAAGGTGGACAATTAACTGAAAAAGTTAGGAGAAAACCATATTCAATAGTATTGCTTGATGAAATTGAAAAAGCACATCCCGATGTATTTAATATGATGCTTCAAGTTTTAGATGACGGTTTTTTAACCGATAGTTTAGGAAGAAAAATTGATTTTAGAAATACTATTATAATAATGACTTCTAATATTGGTTCTCGCCAGCTAAAAGATTTTGGACAAGGTGTTGGCTTTGGCACAGCAGCTAAATCTGATCAAGAAGATTCTCATGCCAAAAGTGTTATTGAAAATGCTTTAAAGAAAACATTTGCACCGGAGTTTTTAAATAGAATTGATGATGTTGTGGTATTTAATGCGCTGTCTAGAGAACATATCCATAAAATTATTGATATTGAATTATCGAAATTGTATAATAGAATTGATGGATTAGGTTATACATTAAACCTTTCTGAGAACGCTAAAGACTATATAGCCGATAAGGGTTTTGATAAAAAGTATGGTGCAAGGCCTTTAAAAAGAGCTATTCAGAAATATATTGAAGATTCCTTAGCTGAAGAAATCATTAATTCCAAACTAAAAGAAGGGGATAGTATTTCGATAGATTTAGATAAAAAAACGAATGAATTAATTATTAAAATCACTAAAAAAAAGCAAAAGGCTGGTGAATAATAGTTTTATTTTACATTTAAATCTTTACATAAAAAAGAGCATAATCCATAAAGTTATGCTCTCTTTTTTAATAACTACTAACCAACTACAATTAAGCAATTGGTTATTTGTGCATGGCATATGCGTTTACTAATCTACAACCGCCACATTAAATGTTACTTCAATATCTGTTTCTCCGCCTGCATCTGCTAAACCAGTATTAGGTTTGTTTGGTTCATGTCTTAATGTAAATGTTAGTACACCAGAGCTAGCTCCTGCAGTATTTAGTTCGAAGGTAAGTCCTAAAGGATTACCTGCAGAATCAAAACTAGTATATGCTGTAGTTACATCTAGTCCGGAACCTACAGTATAGAAAAATTGATGATCTAAATCTTCTTCTTCAATTTCTTCAGTTACATTTTCTGCTGGGTCTTCTGTCTCATTTAATAAAACAATGGATCCATCATAAGATGTATTTGCGCTTAGTGGTCCTGAAACTGTTACTGTTCCAGCATCTGGTCCATCTCCATCTAAATCTTGGTATTGCATTACTACTTGCCTAGGAGGCCCTATTACATCATAGTCAATTAGGGTTACACTTAGTGTAGTTATCACTTCTTCTCCGTTTACCACTACTGGGACATCATCATCTGAACAAGATGCAAATAATGCGATTGCGAAAATTGAGATTGTTAAAAATTTTACTTTTTTCATTTGTTTTGGTTTTAAAAATTAATAATTGATTTTGAGATTTAATAAAAAGTTTCTGCCTAAATCGTCTGCATAGTAGCGGAAACGGTTTAGGTAATTTCGATAGGAAGTATTGAGTAAGTTGGAGACTCCAAAACCTAAAGTAAGTATTGAATGTTTTGAGACATTAATGTCAATACTGGAATTAAAGTTGATCAAATGGTATGCATCGGGAGGTGTACTAATGTCAACCATTTCTATTGTTTCGGTCTGCGGTATAAACACTTCAAAATTGTTGTTGGGATATTCGTTCTGACGAAATACGTATTCACTCTGTAATGCGATGCGCAAATTGCTTAATTTAATATTTTGATAGATAATTTCATTAATTGTATTAACAGGTGGCATGTTTATCAAGGGTTCATTTCTTATAAGATCATAACCTTTGACCATTGAAAACTGGTACTTATAACTGAAATTTTTTGTAAAAATATAATTAGCATCAATATCCACTCCTAGTAATTTTGCATCGGATTGGCGGTATTCCCAAACTTGAAAATTACCCCTTATGGTTTGTTGAATTCCTGTAGGTTCAATAATTATAAAGTTCTTTATCCTATTTATAAAAGGACTTATTGAAAAACTAAAAGTTTTATTTTCTCTTTGAAAAGTTAAAAATATTTTATGTCCAATTTCTGATTGGAAACTTAAATCCCCTAATTCAATACGAGAAGCAGAATGGTGCAAACCTTCACTAAAAAGTTCAGAAGGATTTGGTGCGCGAGATGCTAATGAATAATTGAAAAATAATTTATAATCTTCACAAAGAGAATAGGTTGCTCCAAGAGTTGCTGAAGTATTATAAAAATTTAGCTGTGGATTCGTTAAAATTTGATTGTTAAAAACTTCAATTACAATTTCAGGAAACAGTTCATCATAATTTCTAGATTCCCAAAAAGAAGTTCGATAAAATTTAAAAACGTTCATATACGTATAGTCAAATCGAGTACCAGCTTCTAAGATTAGTTTTTGATTTAATTGGTAATCTACTATGGCATAAATTCCCAAATCGTATTTATCATAATCGGGTATTAACCTACGTACTCCAGTATCAGGGTTTGCAAAATTGTTTTGATATTGACCCATTAAACCGGTTTTTAGATGTATTACATCCGTTAAATTTGAATCCAAATCTAACTTCAATGTATGCGTATCGAGTTTTAAATCCAATGAGGCATTATCTTTATCTTCACCTCGTCTGACATCAAATTCTAAACGATAATTGCGCTGGAAATCATATTGGAAGCTCAATTTTCCAAAATCATTAATTCTTTTAAACCCATTTATTCTACTTAAATGATGAGTTACATCTTGTTTTGGAGTATTGATTTGATATGTAAAATCATTGATAATTAAAGGTCTGTCACTATTTATTGCCCGAATTTGGTCTTGTGCACCACCTAAATGAGATGCTCTTAAAATACCCATTTCATTTTTAAAGGCTGAGTAATAGGCCTCGATACCATAATTGAACCGATTAAGTCCAACCAGAAAAGAAGCGTTATGTTCAAACATCCCACTATTGCTCAATACATAATCTGGCGCTTCAAAATCACCAAAACGTTTTAATGTTCCTTGTAAGTTTGCATACCAGCCATTTTGATAACTTCTAGTCAATTGGGAAGTCAGGGAGATACCTCGACCATTGCTTGTTCCTGTAAATAATGTTTTTCCGTAAAGACTATCTTTAACAGGAACTTTTGAAGCTTCAACTACAATGACACCACCCACGGCATCACCACCGTATTGCAATGCGCCTGGTCCTTTTATTAAAGTAAGCTGACCAATGGAATTGACATCAATATTTGGGGCATGTTCTGCTCCCCATTCTTGATCTTCCATCCGAACACCATTATTTATAATAACCACACGACTACTATGAAGTCCATTAATTATAGGCTTTACAACGGTATTTCCAGTATTAAGAGAAGAAACTCCGCTCAAACTATTGAGAGCATCTCCGAGCGTACCACTACTAAAACGTTCCAATTCTTCCTTTGAGATCGTGTTTTCAAAAATTGTTTTAGACTTATTACTATAGGCTTTTCCTGCAATCGTAATTTCGTTAAGTTCTTCCAGATGATGTTCTAGCCTAAAAGTCTTAGTCGTCTTACCTACTACTTTAATTGTAAAACCTTTGGTCAAGCAAAATGGATGTGAGATCTGTATGTAATAACTATCATTACAAAGATTTGAAATGGAAAAATTTCCATCGAGATCTGTCTGCACAGCTTGTTCAGTACCAATAACAATAAGCGTTGCCCCTACAAGTAAAGACCCATCATGAAGGTCTATAACTGTACCGAAAAGTGTATTGTCACAATCTTGTGATATAGATGGAATACTGCTCAACAACAGTATCAATAATAAATACGTGCGCATATAAATTCTTAATTAACATATAAATAGATTTTTGTTTATTAAGAAAAAATAGGAGGTGCGCGTAACTGAGTATTGCTTATTATAAAGGAATGGTATTGTAGGAAAGCAAAATTTACTTTCTTTTCTACATAAATTTTCGGTAGTAATAAATTAGGGTATTCGGCTATATCATAATTAAAAGATGCCAAATGAATGCTATAAATATCACACTTTACAACCGTTTCATGAAGGTGTGTAGACTGTTCTGTGCAAGCCACGTGATCATGTCCTTCAAACATATGAATAAATTGGATAGCAGAAGGCAACATTAAAGCTACAAAGAGCAATAATGCAGTTATATTTTTTCCTATCTGTTTGTTATAATCCATAGTTTACTAAAATCCGCTTCCAAAATAATAATTAAATTTAAATAAATACATATATATTAATTAAAAAATTTATTTATAAAAATAATTAAGAAATGATTTTTAAAATAATATTTCATTATCAATCTCCAGAGACTCTAAAAAAGCAATTGTATTTTCAATATCAATTGCTAAAATTCTATCTTCTTCTACTAAGGGAACAATAGTTCTATAACTCTTAATAAATGATTCTATAAATTTTGAGGACTGCAAAGGTTTTCTAAATGATAACGCTTGAGAAGCATTCATTAATTCAATGGCAAGTATACGTTCCAAATTGTCTACTATTTGCAAACATTTTGTTGCTGCATTAGCTCCCATACTAACATGGTCTTCCTGACCATTTGATGACACTATAGAATCAACAGAAGCAGGTGTTGCCAATTGTTTGTTTTGACTCACAATGCTAGCAGCTGTATATTGTGGAATCATAAATCCACTATTAAGACCTGGTTTATTAACTAAAAAAGAAGGCAACTCTCTTAACCCTGCAATCAATTGATATGTTCTTCTTTCCGAAATACTTCCCAGCTCCGCAATAGCAATTCCTAAAAAATCTAGGGATAATGCTAGCGGTTGGCCGTGAAAATTACCTCCAGAAATTATTTTATCTTCTTCAATAAATACAATAGGATTATCAGTAACTGAATTTATTTCAGTTTTCATTGTTTTCGTAACAAATAAAATAGTGTCTTTTGTAGCTCCGTGTACTTGTGGCACACATCTAAATGAATAAGGATCTTGAACACTTTTATTTTTAGAAGTTCCAATTTCACTTCCATCTAATAAATCTAAAATTCGTTCTGCCGTTTTAATTTGCCCTCGATGTGGCCGAATAAGATGCACCAAGGGATCGTAAGGACTCATATTACAATTAAATGCATCGATAGAGATACAAGCAATTAAATCTGACAAATAGGAAAGTTTATGGCTTTTTAATAAACAATATACTCCATAAGCACTCATAAATTGAGTTCCATTTAGCAATGCTAAACCTTCTTTTGCCTCCAACTTAATGGGAAACAAGTGATTTTGTTTTAAAACTTCTTCAGCTTCTAAAATTTGATCTTTAAAGTGTACCTTACCTTTTCCTATTAATGGTAAAGACATATGAGCTAAAGGAGCCAAATCTCCAGAGGCACCTAGACTGCCTAATTCATAAATAATAGGTAAAATATCTAAATTATAGAAATCAATTAGCCTTTGAACGGTATCTAACTGAACACCGCTATAACCATAACTTAAAGATTGTATTTTAAGAAGTAACATTATTTTTACAATAGCTTTAGGTACTAAATTACCAGTACCACATGCATGCGACATAACAATATTTTCTTGTAGTTTTGACAAATCATTATGACCAATAGTAACATTATATAAAGAACCAAACCCGGTATTAATACCATAAATTGGAATGGGATTATTTTCAATTTTATTATCCAAGTAGTGCTTAGATTTATTAATATTTAGAATTGCTTCTTCAGATAATTCTAAAGTTTTACGTTCATCTAAAATTAACTTTATCGTTGGTAAATCGATTAATTCAGAACTTATATAATGTATATTCGACATAGTTTGCTAAGTATTAAAAAAACAAAAATACTAATTCCTTATTAAGTTTTATGGTATTTTTAAAACAGTATAATTATTATAGTATTTTAGCTATAAATTAAAAAAAAAATATGAAAAATTCACTACTATTAATAGTAATAATAATAAGCATTTTTTCCTGCCAAAAAGAAGTAAAACCTTCTTATGTAATTTTTAATGGATTTATTGAAAATAGCAATACTAATTCCGCTAAAATTTCCGGGAATGGATTTGATAAATTAATTGAAATTACTGATAATGGAAGTTTTTCTGATACACTTAAAATTGATAAAGAAGGTTATTATTCTTTGCGAATTGGTAGAGAAAGCACATCTATTTATTTAATAAAAGGAGAAAACATTAGGCTTACACTTAATGCAAAGGAATTTGATGAGAGTCTTGTTTATAGTGGTGATATAGCTGCAGAAAACAACTATTTAGCAGCAAAATATTTGTTATCAGAAAAAGAGTTGCCTTTTGATAAAGTATATTCATTACCTGAAGATGAGTTTATTATAGAACTAAATAAAATTAACTCTAGTTACTCTAATTTATTAAATTCTTCAAAAGGAATATCTAAAAATTTTATTGTAAATGAAACAAATGAATTAAAATATGCTCATATTAATAATATTGAAAATTATGAAGAATATTATCAATATTTTACAAAAGACACTTCTTTTAAAGCCTCTAAATCCTTATATAATTCATACAAAGAATTCAATTTTTCAGACAATTATGCTTTTGAAAATTCAAGTGCTTATAAGGGCTTATTAGAATCACATTATGCTAGAATAGCAAAAGGTGTTTCCAGGAATAGCGATAAGGATATCGCATTGGCTTATTTAGAAACAGTTGATCATAAATTTCCAAACGGAGCGGTAAAGGATGAGTTAATGTTTAATTATTTACGATATGGTATGAAGGCAAATAATGCTTTAGAAGATGTGTATAATTTATATAAAATTTCGAATCAAAATGATGAAAATTTTTCAAAAGTTACTAAATCTTATAAAACCTTAACTAAGCTTACACCGGGAAAAACATCTCCTTCTTTTAACTATGAAAACTTTAAGGGTGGTAAAACAAGTCTAGAAGATTTAAAAGGAAAAGTTGTTTATATCGATGTATGGGCAACTTGGTGTGGACCCTGTTTAAGAGAGATTCCAGCATTAAAAACCTTAGAAACAGATTATCATGATAAAAATATCGCTTTTGTTAGTTTATCCATAGATGAAAAAAAGGATTATGATAAATGGAGAACTATGATTACTGAAAAAAAATTAGAAGGAATTCAATTAATGGCAGACAATAATTGGAAATCTAAATTTGTAACCGATTATGGTATTAAAGGGATTCCTCGTTTTATAATTATTGACATAGATGGTCGTATTGTAAGTTCTGATGCTCCTAGGCCCTCAAATTCTGAAATCAGAGTTATATTTGATGAATTATTATAAGTTAGTATAGAAAGATCAAAAAAAAAGAATTATTGAGAATTAATATCAAAACTAGATATTCATATAGTATTTCATGACTTCATGCTGAATTTTTAAAAATCAAAAACCATTTTTAAGCCCTCAATAATAGCAATAACAAAACAAAATAATATATTTGCAGTTCTTAATTTTTGACACGTAATTTTAAACAAACAACTTTTTCAACAGTAAAAATATTATGGTAAAAGACATCGCACTAGCAAAAATTCACTATGCCTTAAGCGCTAAAATGGTTCCATTTGCAGGCTATAACATGCCTGTTTCTTATGAGGGCGTAAATGCAGAACATGAAACGGTTCGGAATGCGGTTGGTGTTTTCGATGTATCCCATATGGGTGAATTTTTAGTAATGGGCCCTAATGCCTTAAATTTAATACAAAAAGTTACCAGTAACGATGCATCCAAAATAGTAGATGATCAAGCTCAATACAGTTGTTTTCCAAATGCAACTGGTGGTATTGTAGACGATTTAATTGTATATCGTTTCAATGCTGAAAAATGGTTATTGGTCGTTAATGCTTCCAATATTGATAAAGATTGGGATTGGATTAATAGCAAAAATACGATGAATGCGGAACTTAAAAATATTTCTGAAGATTATTCATTACTTGCAATTCAAGGCCCAAAAGCAGTTGAAGCAATGCAATCCTTAACTTCTGTGGATTTAAGTGCTATTAAATTTTATCATTTTAAAGTAGCAGACTTTGCAGGTTTAGAAAATATAATTATTAGTGCTACTGGATATACAGGTAGTGGTGGTTTTGAAATTTATTGTAAAAACAGTGAAGTAGAACAAGTTTGGGCAGAAGTTTTTAAAGCAGGTGCAGATTTTGGAATTAAACCTATAGGTTTAGCTGCAAGAGATACCTTGCGTTTAGAAATGGGATATTGTCTTTACGGAAATGATATAAACGACACCACTTCTCCATTAGAAGCTGGTTTGGGTTGGATTACAAAATTTACAAAAGAATTTACCAATTCAGATAATCTATTAAAACAAAAAGAGCAAGGTCCAGAACGTAGATTGATTGCTTTTGAATTGGATGAACGAGGAATACCTAGACAAGGTTATGATATTGTAGATGGTCAAGGTAATAAAATTGGTGAAGTTACCAGTGGTACTATGTCTCCATCAATTAGTAAAGGTATTGGGATGGGCTATGTTCCTTCAAAAATGAAATCTACAGGAACTAAAATTCATATACAAATACGTAAAAATGCAATTCCTGCTACCATCGTAAAATTACCTTTTTATAAAGTATAGCATTTTTTAAACTCGATTTTTGATAAATAAAATACTTATACTTGGTGCAGA
>Ga0114915_1001009_pt1 | contig 12310 bp, 10 predicted proteins | sample MalvirAntarct_55_FD_87288 | JGI IMG/M metagenome (GOLD analysis project Ga0114915, IMG submission 87288) | Marine viral communities from the Global Malaspina Expedition - Malaspina viral metaG Antarct_55 | ecosystem: Environmental > Aquatic > Marine > Oceanic | place: South Georgia Island...
GTAATAGACCAATAGGTCCAGTTGCAAAAGTTAAATGAGTCTTCATAAAAGATGCTGATGGTACCGTAAAACCATCAACAAAAGTATTCGTTAAGAAAGACAGTTCAACAGTTGAGAAAATACATCAAGTACCTGCAACAGACTTTAACAAATAGGATGACTAAATAGTAATATGGCTATACTCGCAAATTTATTCATTGACCAAGGAACAGACTTCACTATTGTAGTCGATGTTTCAGATGCAACAGGAGAGATTTTAAATCTTTCAGGTTATGTTTCTGCTGGTCAAATTAGAAAGACTTACGGTTCTTCAACCGTTTCAGCGACATTCACTACTACCAATGCAAACGCTACAGGTAAAGTAACCATGTCTTTGACTGATACTCAAACTTCAGCATTAGAATCTGGAAGATATGTTTATGATATGAACATAACCAGTGCTGGTGGTGTAACAACAAGAGTAGTCGAAGGTCAAGCAATCATAACACCAGGAGTGACAAGATAATGGCAATCAAGGGAGTCGTATCTAGAGTCGCAACTATAGGTGGTGTATTGTCCAATACAACAAATTTAAGAGCAAAACAGGTGACTGTTGGTGCTCAAGGTAACAATGACATTTCTGCCAAGTCAATCAATGAACTATCAGATGTAAATGCAACCGAAACTGATAATGGTCTTCTCTCATATGACCTATCGTCAGATAAGTGGACAACTACTACTACTATAGACGGCGGAACATTTTAGTTTACTAAATAATAGTAACAAATCAAGGATACCGACCAGTGAAGGTATCGACCCACATTGTGAGTGGACTGAATTTATATTATGTAATCACGACTCAGGAGTGCTGAGTCAAAACAATTAATTTAATTTTTATAGGAAAATAAAAATGGCAACAGTAATTCAAATCAAAAGAAGTACAGGTTCCGCGGCTCCTTCAACTAGTAATCTAAGTGAAGGTGAAATGGCGTATGTACAAGATAGAAGTAATTCTGGCGCATCTGCTAAACTATTCATCGAGTCAGTCGATGCCAGTAATAATGCAGCTATCCACTCAGTGGGTGGTAAGTATTATACTGATATCGTTGACGGAACTTCAGCAACACCTGCTAACTTAAAAGTTGGTAATGGTTCTACTGCTGGTGCAACTTTACAAATCATGGAAGACTCCGATAACGGAACAAACTTCGTTGGTCTTAAAGCTGCAGATGCTCTTGGAGCATCAGTAACTTTCACACTACCTAGTGCTGATGGTTCAAATGGACAAGTTATAGGAACAGATGGTTCAGGAAGTCTTTCTTTCGTATCAACAACTTCAACCCTTGCTGGTGGTAGTGATGTAAGCATCACATCTGCTGCTGATGGAGCGATGTTATTATATGATACAGGAACATCAAAATGGATCGATAATGTAATGTCTGGAGACGCCACTATGGCTGACACAGGTGTTCTAACTATTGGATCCCAAAAAGTCCTCAACTCTATGTTGGCTGACGATGCAGTTGGAGCTGATGAATTAGCTTCTAACGCAGTCGTAACGGCATCTATCGTTGACGCAAACGTAACAACTGCAAAAATCGCTGACGATGCAGTAGATGCTGATAAATTAGCATCAAGTGCCGTAGTATTCGCTTCATTAGCGGGTGCATTGGTTCAGGCATCTGGTGAAGCTTTCGCAGATAACGACACAACTTTAATGACTTCAGCTGCTATTCAGGACAAAATCCAAGCATTAGCAACTACAGAAGACTTAGACCTTGCAGGTGATAGTGGAACTGGTGCAGTCGATTTAGACTCTCAGTCACTAACAGTCTCTGGTACAGCAAACGAAGTTGAAACAAGTGTTAGTGGAACGACTATAACAGTCGGTTTACCAAACAATGTAACAGTCGCTAACAACTTAACAGTTTCAGGAAACTTAATATCAGACGATATTACAACTGCAACTTTAACAACATCTGGTAACTTAACAGTCACAGGAAACTTGGCAGTTAATGGTACTACAACAACAGTAAACTCTTCAACAGTAAATATCGCAGACCCAGTTTTCGAAATTGGTTCAGATAGTTCAGACGATAACCTAGACAGAGGTATCAAATTTAAGTACAACTCCGGTGGTGCTAAGATTGGTTTCTTTGGTATGGATGATACAGATGGTTCTTTTGTTGCTCTAGAAAGTGCAACAGATAGTTCATCTACATTCTCTGGTACTGCAATGGCTGGTAAATTCGGAAACTTAACTATTGCTAACGCAACAATGAGTGGAAGTATTAACAGTTATGCAGGTACTGCTCCTACAGATGGTCAAATCCTAATTGGTGACACATCTTCAGGTTTAATGGACAAAGCTACTCTTACTGCTGGTGACGGAATCGATATCACTAATGGTGCAGGTTCTATATCAATCAGTGCTGAACAGTCAACTGCATCTAATTTAGGTGTTGTTATTGTCGCTGCTGGTGAAGGTATGGACGTTGCTTATAGTGGTGGAACTGCTACGATTACTGGAGAAGATGCAACAGTATCTAACAAAGGTATCGCTAGTTTTGCTACAGCAAACTTTACTGTAACAAGTGGTGCAGTGGCTATCACTGCTATTGACGGTGGAACATTCTAAGGAAACTGAGAATATTTTAATTTAATCAATAGGAGATAGACATGGCAACAGTTATACAGTTTAAAAGAAGTTCTACTCAGAACGCAGTTCCGACTACAGGCAATTTAGCCTTAGGGGAACTGGCTGTCAATACTTATCACGGTAGATTTTATACCGAGAAGAATGATGGTTCCGCTGCTGTTGTAGAGATTGGGTCTAACCCAAAAACTCTACAAATTAATGACGCTATAACATTTCCAACCAGTGATGGTTCAAATGGACAAGTTCTTACAACCAATGGTTCAGGAACAGTTTCATTTGAAACCTTAGGTGGTTCAGGTGTTTCAATTTACAAATACACCGTTTCGGGTAACCAAACTGTATTTACAGGTAACGATGATGACAGTAATGCATTATCTTACACTGTAGGTTCAGAACAGGTATTCTTAAATGGTGTTAAGTTGATTGATGGTGGTGCAGATTATACTGCAACAAACACAACGACTATTACGCTGGCGGAAACTGCAATTGCAGGTGATACAGTAGAAGTAGTAGCAGTCACGGCTGCTAATTTAGTACAAGGATTCTATACAAATAGTGTCTTTAGTGCAACTACTGCTAACCAAGTATTATCAAGTAATGCAGTTACGAATAAGGGTATTAAATATGTAATTACTGCCACTCATGCGAGTGCAGGAACACATTCAGCCGAAGTATTATTAATCAATGATGGATCCAGTGCATATTTCGTCCAATATGGCGATATATTCAGTGCTGCTTCATTATTTTCGTTGACTGCTGATGTTAATTCAGGAAACATGAGACTCTTATGTACACCTGCTAACACCAACACAACGGTTAATACTTTCCAAATAAGACAATCATAGGGGGATAGAAAATGGCTATAACAAGAAGTTTTAAACTTGCTGAATTTATTCGTCACATGTCTTATAACTCTAGTACAGATAGGATAGAAACAGTAAAAGAAATACAAGATGAGAATACATCAACGGGCGGAGTCACTAAGACTGCAACTACTGAATTTTCACTTGACAATTTTACTCATGCTACCTATAGAGCTGCGAGATATATCGTGGCTATGTCAGAGGGAAGTAATTTCCATTCAACGGAGATAATGTTGGTACATGATGGTTCCACTGTTACTTTAACACAATACGGAACACTGAAAGATACTAACTTAGCGACATTTGATGCAGACATTAGTGGCACAACTGTTAGACTATTATGCACACCTGCGAGTACAAACTCAACGGTCATAAAGTTCAACAGAACTACAGTAGAAGCTTAAATACAGTAATTTATTATGTAAAGGGGACTTTTAGTCCCCTTTTTTGAGCTCAATATAAAAATAACATAAATAACACCATGGCATCAAAAGTAAAATTTTTCGCAGATTTAGGTGTTCAGTCGAAACTAAACACCCAAGTAGATGGCGACCTCACTGTTGCAGGTAACTTGACTGTTACCGGAAATTCACTAACCGTTAATTCGACCACAACTTCTGTTGGCGATTCTATGTTCGAATTCGCAAATCAGAATACTGAAGCAGATTTAATCGATATTGGTTTCTACGGAAACTATAACGATGGTTTATCAGATGGTGATGCATCTGAATACACAGGTCTATTCAGAGATGCATCGGATTCTACATGGACATTATTTGATGGTTTAGAAGTAGAACCAGGGACTACAGTTAATACTAGTGGTTCGGGTTACGCACTTGCTGATTTAAAACTTGGAGATTTGACATCTTCAACATTGACGGCAGCTGGGTTACTATATCCTACTTCAGATGGTTCTAACAATCAAGTCTTAATGACTAATGGTTCAGGACAATTATCGTTTCAAGATGCTGGGTCAGGATTGACAGCAGGTACAGTCACAACAACTTCTACCACTATCACGAATTTAGACACGATGGCAATTGCAAGTTATAGGGGTGCAAAGTACACTGTAACAGTCTCAGACGCTACAGGAGGCGATTACGAGATAACAGAGATACATGTGATACATGACGGCACTAATGCGAGTATAACGCAGTTTGGTACAGTATTACAGGGTACTTCTAGTGAGTTGGGAACATTCTCAGTAGATATTGATTCAGGAAATCTAAGATTAAGAGTTACATCCTCCTCTTCTAATTCAACTGTATACAACTTCAAGAGAATCGACCACTCAACATAAAAAAAGTCATTATTTTTTATAGTAAGTAATGGTTTAGAACATCACCAATCTATAAATAATAGTATTAATTACTAACACTTTTACAAAAGGACACAAAGAATGGCAACAACACAAACATTTGTAATCGAGTATGGGTTATCAGTTGGGTCATCAGAAGTTATCAATTCGAGTGGAAAAATCGCCGCAGGCGCTATGACCAACATTGATACCGATGATATCGCTGAGGGTTCATCTTCACTTTACTTTACTTCAGGAAGATTCAATAGTTCTTTTGATACAAGACTATCTAATGCCACTATAGATGGAGGCACTATCTAATGACAAGTAAGAATTTCATAATCAAAAACGGCTTAACAGTAGGAACTACTGAAGTCATAACATCTGCTGGTGTAGTTACTGGTGCAGGTGTCAACGAGGCAGTTGACGATAGAGTCAATTCACTATTAACAGCAGGTGCAGGCATTGGGCTTGCATATGATGACGCTGCTGGAACATTGACAATCACAGGTAATGTTGGGGACATCACAGGCGTAAACGCTGGTGCTGGTCTAACAGGAACTGCAACATCTGGTGATGCAACACTAAACATTGGTGCTGGTACAGGTATTACTGTAAACGCCGATAACATTGCAATCAATTTCAAAGACGAAGACAATATGTCTTCAAACAGTGCAACTCATGCCGCTACTCAACAATCAGTCAAGGCATATGTAGATTCACAAATACAAACCAAAGATAATACAGACGAAATCACTGAAGGTTCAAATCTTTACTTTACAAATGAAAGAGTAGATGACAGAGTTAATGCATTACTAGTTGCCGGAACAGGTATTACATCTACATACGATGATGCCGCTGGAACATTTACAATTAACGGACAAGTTGGTGATGTAACAAGTGTCGTATCAGGAACTGGTCTAACAGGTGGTGGAACGAGTGGTGATGTAACAGTAAATGTTGTTGGTGGTACAGGTATAATCGCAAATGCGAATGATATCGCAATCGATACTTCTGTAACAGTAGATTTAACTACTAGTCAAACACTTTCAGGCAAAACACTAACATCTCCAATCTTAAATACTGCTCTATCTGGTACTGCATTCTTAGACGAAGACGACTTCTCAAGTAATGCGAATGATAAAGTTGCATCTCAACAATCTATTAAAACATATGTTGATGCATCTGTTGCCGCTAAAGACAATACAGACGAGATAACAGAAGGTTCAAGTAACTTATACTTTACAAATGCAAGAGCAGACGCTAGAATAACTAACGCATTAGTTGACGAAGACAATATGGCTTCAGATAGTGCTACTAAAGTTGCATCACAACAAAGTATTAAGGCATATGTAGATTCAAGTGTTGCCGCTAAAGATAATACAGACGAAATTACAGAAGGTTCAAACCTTTATCACACCACTGCAAGAGCAAGAGCATCTATAAGTGCTGGTGGTGACTTAGCATACAACAGTACAACTGGTGTAATGAGTTTCACGAACGATGCAGGAGATATTTCTTCAGTAGTCGCTGGAACTGGTACAACAGGTGGCGGAACTGCTGGTGATGTAACAATAAATGTTATTGGCGGAGAAGGTATCACTGCAAACGCAAACGATATCGCATTATCATCCTCAGTTGCTGGTGATGGTCTTGCATTCTCATCTGGTGTTTTGAATGTAGAAGTAGACGATAGTTCTATAGAAACAAGTTCAGATACATTACAAGTAAAAGCAGGTGGTGTTACTAACGCCATGTTGGCAGGTTCTATTTCAAATGCTAACCTTGCAGGTTCAATCGCAAACGCAAAATTGGCCAACTCATCAATTACAATAGACGGAAGTGCTGTTGCATTGGGTGGTTCAATTACTACTAATAACACACAACTTACACAAGAAAATGTAGAAGACTTTGTTGGTGGTATGTTAGATGGTACCGAAACAGGTATCTCTGTATCATACGATGACACTGCTGGTAATCTTGATTTTGTCGTAAGTGGTGTCACAAATGCCATGTTGGCTGGTTCAATCAACCAAGACAAACTTGCAGGTTCAATTGCAAACGCAAAACTTGCTAACAGTGTAATAACGATTGATGGTCAATCTACTGCATTGGGTGGTTCAGTCACAACAACTAATACACAAAGAAGTCAAGAAGAAATTGAAGACTTCGTTGGTGGTATGCTAGATGGTACCGAAACAGGTATCTCAGTATCATATGATGATACAGATGGCAACATCGACTTTGTTGTAGACAACTCAGACTTCGCTCTAACAGGCGATGTTACTGGTACTGTTACTCAGACTGCAAAAGGTAATGTGTCTATTTCAACAACAATCGCTGCTAACTCAGTTGCACTTGGCTCAGATACAACAGGTAATTATATTGCCGCTGTGAGTGCAGGTACTGGTATCTCAGTAAGTGGTTCTGGTGAAGGCGCAACATCAACAGTAAGTATTGGACAGGCAGTTGCAACATCAGATAATGTTCAATTTGCAAACTTAGTGTTATCAGGCAACTTAACAGTTAATGGTGCAACAACTACAGTTAGTTCAACTAACACAGCAATCGAAGATGCATTGATAGAATTAGGGACAGGTACTTCAGGTACGCCTTCTAACGATGCTGGTTTTGTTATTGAAAGAGGAAGTTCCGACAATGTATTCATTGGTTGGGACGAGAGTGCAGATGCTATAACATTTGGTACTGGTAGTTTTACTGGTGCATCTACAGGTAATTTAAGTATTACACCAAGTGCAGTTAATACAGGCGCCTTGACGATTACTAATGCTAGTAACTCAGGCGGAACTGCGAGAAACATATTTCAGTCAACATCAGCTCCAGGCGGAAGTGATGGCGCAGTTGGCGATTTATGGGTTCTCTACTCTTAATAAATAACCATTTAAGGATTATATAATATGGCGACAGGTTCACAAAAGGTCAAAACACCCACAGGTTGGAATTCTACAAGAGGTGCATGGGTAAAAACTGCATCAGGTACTTGGAAAGATGCAGAACAAATCTATGTCAAGACTCCAACGGGTTGGAATAACGCATCAGGACAGGCAAGTGTCCAACAACCTTATCCGTACATTGCTAACAATCAAGAACCCAATATAAGAAATAGGCAAAACCCTTATCCTTATATTGCTAATGCTCAAGAACCGAATATAAGAGATGCACAACAACCGTATCCTTATATTGCTAATGCTCAAGAGCCTAATATTAGAGATGCAAGACAACCTGCGATTTATCAAAATCCAGTAAGCGCACAAGAACCTAATATTAGAAACCAACAAGAACCTAATATTAGAAGTCAACAAGAACCTAATATTAGACCGGCGAGACAACCTTCTACATATCAACATAGAAGTCCGTCAACATATAGAGACCCTAGAACATATCAACATCCGACTACCTATCAGCATAGAAGTCCTTTGACTTATCAGCATAGAAGTCCGTTGACATATAACCATAGGTCGCCGTTGATTTATCAACATCAATCGCCTTCTACATATAGTAATAGACAACCTAGTACATATAATCATAGGTCACCTTATCAGAGTCCGTTTACTTACAATCATAGAAGTCCGTTGACATATCAACATAGGTCACCGTTTACATATCGTAATCCGTTTACCTATAACCATAGAAGTCCTCTAACATATAACCATAGGTCTCCTTATAGAAGTCCGTTCACTTATCAACATAGAGAACCGAACACTTATAACCATAGGTCACCTTATCAGAGTCCGTTCACTTATCAACATAGAGAACCGAACACTTATAACCATAGGTCACCGTTTACATATCGTAATCCGTTTACCTATAACCATAGAAGTCCTTTAACATATAATCATAGAAGTCCTTACACTTATAACCATAGGTCACCGTTTACTTACCGTAATCCGAGTACCTATAACCATAGAAGTCCTTCAACATATAATCATAGAAGTCCTTACACTTATAACCATAGGTCGCCATTTACATATCGTAATCCATTTACCTATCGTAATCCGTTTACATATAATCATAGGTCGCCGTTTACATATCGTAATCCGTTTACCTATCAGTTGCCGTTCACATATAACGCAAGACAACCGTTTACATATAACGCAAGACAACCAGGCACATATAACAACAGACAACCGTTCACTTACAATCATAGAGAACCGTATACTGTTAATGCAAGACAACCGTTTACATATAATGCTCGTACTGGAGTTAATGTCCAATCTGTTGGACAACAACCAAGTATTTACTCATTCCGTAACCCGTTCAACTTCCCAGGTGGTGGCGGAGGTTGCTTCGCTCCAGGTTCATTGATATGGCTTGCAGATGGAAGTCATTCGCCTATTGAAGATTGTGTTCTTGGTCAATATGTAATGACTTGGAACGAAAGTACAAAACTTCTAGAACCTAGAGAGATATCTCTAATCATGCAACCAAGAATGTGTCCTATATTTGATGTTACATTCTCAGATGGAAGAGTATTACAAATGACTGATACTCATCCATTAATGTTACCAAATGGTCAATGGGGTGCATTAGATGTTGAGAAATCAGTTAGAGAACATGAATGGATGCAAGATATAGAAACTCATGAAATCGCAATTGGCGATAGTATCTTTAGTATGTTAGATGGTATAATGTTTGACAGACAAGATGAAATGGGCTTAGAAATAGTATCTGTAGAAGAACATTCAGAGATGGAAGTACATAACTTAAGTGGAGTTCAAGACAACAATAACTTCTTTGTTAATGGAATGCTCGCTCATAACTTTGGTAATCAGTTCCAGTCTCCACAGGTTAAGAACTAATGAATCTAATAATCAATAAAAACATGATAGTAAGGGGTAATATCTAATGCCACAACAACCGGTAATAGCAAACGCTCGAGCGAGTGTCAGGTCCCCTAGTATAGGACAACAACCTTACATTGCAAATGGTCAAACTCCATTTATTCAACCTACGCAGGGTCCTGCTATAAGAAACGGCCAGACACCGTACATCGCTAATAGTCAGACGCCTTATATTGCTAATGGACAGACACCTTATATTGCTAATGCGAGGTCGCCTAGAAACGGTCAATCGCCTAGTAATGCACAAGAACCTAATATTAGAAGTGCTCAGTCACCTAGTAATGCTCAGTCACCTAGTAACGCACAAGAACCCAATATTAGAAGTGCCCAGTCACCTAGTAATGGACAGTCACCTAGTAATGGACAAGAACCTAACATTAGGTCTATACAACAACCTAACATTAGAAACAATCAGCAACCTAATATTAGAAATGCTCAGTCACCTAGTAACGCACAAGAACCGAACATTAGGTCTATACAAGAACCTAATATTAGAGCTCAACAAGAACCTAATATTAGAAGTGCCCAGTCACCTAGTAATGCACAAGAACCTAATATAAGAAGTTATCAGTCTCCTTATATTGCGAGCGCACAACAGTCTGCTCAAGAACCTAATATAAGAAGTTATCAGTCTCCTTATATTGCGAATGCTCAGCAAACAGCACAACAACCTAACATTAGAAACCAACAAGAACCTAATATTAGAAATGCTCAGTCACCTAGTAACGCACAAGAACCTAACATTAGAAATCAACAAGAACCTAATATTCGTTCAGCACAACAATCAGCACAAGAGCCGAATATCAGAAATGCTCAGACTCCTTATATTGCGAATGCACAAAATCCATTTGCTAGAAGTCAACAAGAACCTAACATTAGAAACCAACAAGAACCTAATATTAGAGCTCAACAAGAACCTAATATAAGAAACAGACAGACTACTTCTAATTATCAGAATCCTGTAAATGCTCAGAATCCATTTATTAGAAATGCTCAGACACCATTTACATATGACCATAGAAGTCCGTTGACATATGACCATAGGTCACCATTGACTTACAATCATAGAAGTCCGTTTACTTACAGAAATCCTTCAAGTAGTCAGACTCCGTTTACTTATGACCATAGAAGTCCTTCGACATATGCTAGACAAGGTCAAACACCTTTCACATATCAACATCAAAGTCCTTCAACATATGCTAGACAAGGTCAAACACCTTCTACTTATGACCATAGAAGTCCTTCGACATATGCTAGACAAGGTCAGACAACTGTTATCCGTTGGGATGGTGTTCTATCGCAAACGTGGCCAGGCACTCCTATATCGTCATAAATATAAGACAATTTAGGAATTTACATTATGAGTATCAAAAGCAAATCATTCGAGCATACAAAGGAATTACTCCAAGGACTCGACCCAACAGATAAGAGTTTTCATCTACAGTTGGGTCAGTTCGATGTTCTAAAAGACTACAAAGAAACCGACACATACAAATCATTAAAGTATGTTACAGAGAATCACACCGGAAAACTAAAACAAGTTAAATGGGGTGACATGACTAAACTAATCAAGGAAGAGAAATTTCTTGGTTGGAATAAACTACAGTCCCATGCATGGGCATATCATTACTTTCTACCCCACGGATATACTGCACCACCTGAAACTCCTGTACCAGGAATTTCGTCCATGGATTTCAAAAATTCAAATAACGAATATCAGAAGATGCAAGACTTCACTGATAAAGACTTTGACGACCAACAGAATAACAGTATCAACTCTGTATATTATCATGGCGCCAAGGCTCATTGGTTAGTAGACAGTATCAGAGAAGAGGGTTTATGGAATGCGATTCAAGGCACCGTAAGTACAGCAGGTAAAAATCGTCATGGAGAATTGATGTATCAGTTATCAATACATCCAGGTTCAGTTCGTTCTGGTGTATTTGAAACAATGAATGACCCAAATTTAGATTTATGGATATGGGACAATCATGATGCTATACCTTTGCCAGAGACATCTATAGATGATATGATTGATGAGATGAAAGGACAACTTGTAGAACGAGATGCAGAACACTATTCAATATCTTTTGCATATACTCGTGGTTACTTAGAGATACATAGTGACTTGTTGAAGATGAACTTCAGAGGAAGTGTAACCGATTATAACATGAAAGTGAACCAGTTGTCAAAGGGTAAACATCTAAACATATACATTGGTTATGATTCTAGACATACTAATATCGCTGAGTTAAGTGCGAAGTGTGTTAAAAGTAGTATATTATCTGGTGCCGGTAGAGGCGATGTGCATGATATGTTGGGAGATTGGACTCCTGAGGTTAAGTATCTTGACATATCAAAGATTCCAGAGTATACTAGAGAGTATGCAGCTCAATCAACAGAGTTCACATATAGTAGATTCTTAATTCCTTACTTAGAAAACTATGAAGGATTTAGTATTTTTATTGATGATGATATACTATTCAATGAAAGTATCTTACCAATGTTCTACTACTTAGACTTAGATGATGCAGTTGCATGTGTACAGTATGATTTTGATAGTTATGCTGAAACAAAATTTAACGGTGAAAAGAATGTATCTTACCCTAAAAAACTTTGGTCATCATTAATGATATTTAATAATGGTCAC